>JACCDM010025450.1_pt1 | contig 22255 bp, 18 predicted proteins | sample 7445851 | NCBI WGS metagenome assembly JACCDM01 (sample SAMN15323438, study PRJNA562643) | freshwater metagenome | isolation source: river surface water | place: USA:Blue River Watershed | collected 2017-08-16
AGACTCAAGGGCCTAAAGGGTGTTTCCAAGCGTGAGGGTCGCACCACCAGCAACGGTCTAATCGTTGCTCGTGTTTCAGGCGGCACCGGAACTCTTATCGAGCTTGCCTGCGAGACCGACTTCGTTGCGAAGGCTGAGAACTTCATCGCTTTGGCTGATGCCGTTGCAGATGCAGTTGTGGCAGCTGGCGCTACCGACGTTGAGTCTGCACTTGCAGCTAAGCACGGCAACGCAACCGTGGCAGATGCCATCACCGACCAGGCCGCAATCTTGGGCGAGAAAGTCGAGCTTCGCAAGGTTGCCACCGTTTCGGCTTCTGGCGTTGACGCTTACCTACACCGCACCAGCCGCGACCTACCTCCACAGGTTGGCGTGCTAGTTGCGTTCGAGGGTGCAGATGCAGAGACCGCACACGATGTTGCAGTTCACATCGCGGCATTCAGCCCAAGCTACCTAACCCGCGACGAGGTCCCAGCTGACATCGTTGCAAAGGAGCGCGAGATTGCTGAGGCAACCGCACGCGACGAGGGCAAGCCTGAGGCTGCACTTCCAAAGATCGTTGAAGGCCGCGTTACCGGCTTCTTCAAGGAGACCTGCTTGCTAGACCAGGACTTCGCTAAGGACTCAAAGCAGTCTGTTGGCAAGGTCTTGGAGAACGCTGGCCTAAAGGTCACCGGCTTCGTACGTTTCCGCGTCGGCGCTTAAGCAAAAATCCTTTTAGATGGCTCGGTCGAAAGACCGGGCCATCTATCTTTTTGGGCTCTAGTATTGACACGATGCGGAGCCGATTCGCAGTCGCATAAGAGGTGGAACACATGGGCGAAAAGCGCAGGGTATTGCTAAAGCTTTCAGGTGAAGCCTTCGGTGGCGGATCTTTGGGTGTGAATCCTGATGTGGTCTCCGAAATCGCCAAGGACATCGCCAAAGCTGCTGAAAAAGTAGAGATTGCGATCGTGGTGGGTGGCGGTAACTTTTTCCGCGGCGCAGAGCTTTCTAACCGCGGCATGGACCGTGGTCGCGCCGACTACATGGGCATGCTCGGAACGGTGATGAACGCGCTGGCGCTGCAAGACTTTATCGAGCAGGCCGGTGGCGATGTCCGTGTTCAAACCGCAATCACCATGGCTCAGGTTGCAGAACCTTATCTTCCACTGCGAGCTATTCGACACCTTGAAAAAGGTCGAGTGGTGATTTTTGGTGCTGGCGCCGGACTCCCATACTTCTCCACTGACACTGTTGCCGCTCAGCGAGCCTTGGAGATTGGTGCCGAAGAAGTTTTGGTTGCAAAGAACGGCGTGGACGGTGTTTACACTGCTGACCCACGCAAGGACCCAACCGCGACCATGTTGACCGAGATTAGCTATCAGGACGCCCTGGTACGCGGCTTGAAGGTGGTTGATGCCACCGCATTCTCGCTTTGCATGGACAACAAGATGCCGATGCGAGTATTCAGCATGGAGAAGATTTCCGAGGCACTGCTCGGCGAACCAGTTGGCACCGCGGTGCGAGCTTAGATTTTTGACAGGAGAAGGTAGAAAGTGATCAACGAGATTTTGGCGGAAGCCAAGGAGAAAATGGACAAGGCCGTCGAGGCCACCAAGGATGACTTTGCATCCGTGCGCACCGGTCGTGCAAACCCTGCGATGTTCCAGAAGGTGATGGTGGACTACTACGGCACCATGACTCCACTTGGTCAGCTCGGCGGTATTCAGAATCCGGAAGCTCGTTCGATCATCATCAACCCTTACGACAAGAGCGCTTTGAGCGCAATTGAGAAGGCTCTGATGGCGATGCCTAACCTTGGCGCTCAGCCAAACAACGATGGTTCTATCATCCGCATCAACCTTCCTGAACTAACCGAGGAACGTCGCAAGGAATATGTAAAGCTCACTCGCGACAAGGCCGAGCACGGTCGGGTCTCGGTTCGCAACATTCGTCGTAGTGCCAAGGAAGACTTGGAGGCACTAAAGAAGGATGGTGGGGCTGGCGAGGATGAGGTCGAGCGCGCCGAAAAGGAACTCGAAAACATCACCAAAGCACACACCGACAAAATCGACGAAGCTCTAAAGAACAAAGAAGCCGAGCTACTCGAGGTTTAGTTGGAAACCGCAAAGACCAAAACTCTTGGGCCACGTCTGGCCGTAGGTTTTGGGCTGGGTGGAATTTTTCTACTGTCGCTGCTAAATCCCTATCTGTTTGTCGCACTGGTTTCAGTGGCGACGACGCTTGCCGGATATGAACTTGCCACCGTGCTCAAGCGCGGTGGTTGGCATGTGCCCAAATACCTGGTTGGCTTTGCTGGTCTTCTTCTTCCCTGGGCAGCCTTTTTCTATGGCGCTATCGCTCAGTGGCTGACGGTCTTGATTGTCAGCGTTGTAATGGTGCTTTGGCGGGCTATCTACCTTGTGGTTTCGAAGGAAAAACAATCCCTGAAACAAACCCTGCGTGATTTTGGAGCGAGCAACTGGGCATTGTTTTATGTGCCACTGCTAATGAGCTTTGCGGCGCTCTTGGTAAACCGCCCAAACGGCACAGCCTGGGTTTTTGGGTTGGTTATCACCGTGGTATCTATTGACACCTTCGGATATTTGATCGGCCGCTTCTTTGGAAAAACCAAATTGAGTCCAGTGATTAGCCCTAAGAAAACTTGGGAGGGTCTATTTGCTTCAATCCTCGGAGGTTTATTTGGCGGCTTGATTACTGCCTTGGTAACTGGCGCATCGATTTGGTTTGGGTTGCTATTTGGCGCAGCTCTTCTAGTCTCGTCGGTCATGGGGGATCTCTCGGAATCGCTTATCAAGCGAGATCTTGAAGTGAAGGACATGGGGGACATTTTGCCCGGCCACGGCGGCATGATGGATCGATTAGATTCCCTTTTGCCATCAACTTTCATCGCCTACCTGCTCTCTCACGTAATCTTTTAGCTGATGAACTTCCCGATGGCCAGCGCAAAGCTTCAGGGGTATGACCCCAAGCAAGTTGACGCGCTCATGGCCCGGGTAAAAAGTCAGCAGGAAAACCCAGATCGCGAGATCCTAAACTCGGCCGTCGTTGCGATTGCCAAGTTCGATTTAGTGCGCGGTGGTTACAAGATTCCAGCCGTTGACCAGGCAATTGCCGAGGTTGCAGATGCTTTTGAACTCAACGAAGCTCAGCGCGAAATCAAGTCCAACGGACGCGCTAAGTCGGCTGCAGACTTAGCGGCCCTGCTGCGAGCACTAAAGCAAGTATTGGAGACCGACCAAAAATCGCGATTCGACCGGGTATCCCAGGGTTATAACCCACGCCAAGTGAATTCGTTGATCAAGAAGATTGAGATTAAGCGCAGCACGCTGACCGCTCCAACTACTTTTGAACTGAGAACTGCTTCCTTGGGCCGGTCCTCAAATGGCTTTGACCGCGGTCAGGTTGATGAGTTTTTGGGTGCCGTGGTATCTGCTTTACACCGTCAGGATCTGCTGGGCTAATTGCCGATTCTGGCCTGTGCGTTTAGGCTTAGAGACTGCACATAAGGAGTCCGGTGGGTAGACATGGTTTGAAGCCGCGCGCTAAGTCGCGAGCTTTGCCGACCCTAGGCTTCTTTTTTGCCGCCTCACTAGTGATGGTTTCGGCAGTTGATCCTTACTCTGGGACCATGGCATCGGCAGACACGATGCAGGTTTTTGAGACCGAGCAAGAGCAAAATCAACAGCTCACTTTTATTGCCGTTGATGGCGAAGGTTATGACCGAGGTTCATTCGAGATTCTCTCTGGTGAAGGTGTAGCCAAGCTTTTCGTCGATGGTGCGCCATTCCCAGTGCCGGGCACCGCAAAAGGCGTAGCTCTCGATTTGGTTGAGGCTAAGGGTTGGGATTATCACGAGTACTCCTGCTTGGTAAAGCTTTGGGAGCGCGAGAGCAACTGGCGTTGGAATGCTTTGAATCGTTCTTCTGGCGCCTATGGAATTCCGCAGGCGCTGCCTGGCACCAAGATGGCATCTGCGGGTGCTGACTGGCGAACCAATCCCGCCACCCAGATCAAGTGGGGAATTGGCTATATCTCTGGTCGCTACGGCACCCCTTGTGGTGCGCTGGCACATTCGAACGACAACAACTGGTACTAAACATGCGTGACCGTAGACGCCGGGGAGCTAAACAACCCGAGTATCGCGAGCTTGATGTCACCATGCTGAAAATGTCACTCCCTCACACTGTTGTAAAGCGCGGCGTTGAGTTCACGGTGCAGCAGACCAATGGTTCAAATGCCGAAGAGGGCAAGAGCTGGCTATGCCCGGTGTGTGTGATTTCAATTGAGCCTGGAGTAGTTCACACCGTGGCATGGGACACTCATCGCGGAGTTCAGACTAGGCGTCACTTTCACAACCACTGCTTCAAGATTTTCGATGGGTTGTTGCCCTAATGGAAGAGATTCGAGCCGCTACCGAACTTCCAGCCATCCGCGAAGAGATCACCTTGAATACCGAGGATGGTCAGATTCTGGTTGGTGAACTGGCAATGCCGCTGGGTGGAAAACCGGTGGCAACCCTAATCACACTGCACCCGCTACCAACCCACGGCGGCTTTATGGATTCCCACCTCTACCGAAAGGCAGCGAATCGTTTACCGGCCCTGATAAACGTTGCCGTGCTGCGCTTTAATACCCGTGGCACCCAGTCACCGCGTGGCGTCTCAAGTGGATCATTTGATGGTGGCGTAGCCGAGAAATTCGATGTTGCTGCAGCCGTGAAGTTTTGCCAAGAGCGTGCATTAGAAAATCTATGGCTGGTTGGCTGGAGCTTCGGCACGGAATTGGCAATCAAATATGGCCCGGACCACGAGGTCTCTGGAGCAATTCTGATTTCCCCACCGCTACACCGCGCAACGGACGCTGACCTGACACGATGGATCGATTTTGGCAAACCGCTAATCGCCTTGGTTCCTGGCGAAGATGACTACCTGCAGCCTCAGGAGGCGGCGTCGAGGTTTGCTATTGTGCCGCAGGCTAAGGTTTACGGATTTGAGGGGGAGAAGCACCTTTGGGTCGGCGAAAAAGCCACCAGAAGGGCACTGGATGCCATTAGTGAGATTGTTGTGCCAGGCTCATCGCCTCTGGCAACTCACTATTAGATAAGTTCCTGCTTCGGCATCCACACTTCGCGAATAATCAATAGCGCACTCGCAGCAACCGGAATGGCAATCAGAGCACCCAATACACCCATTAGCGTGCCACCGGCCAAAGCCGCGATTACTACCGCCGCAGATGGGATGGATACTGCCTTTTTCATCACCCTAGGGCTGATTACATAGGCATCGATCTGAAGATAGATCAGGTAGAAGATGGCCACTGCAATCGCAGTCTCATAGCCCGCAACCAACGAGAACGAGCTAATCAAGACAAATGCGATAACTGGACCAACCAGTGGCACCAGAGCAAACAGGAATGCGATAAAGCTCAAAAGCAGTACAAATGGCGCTTTCACAATGCTCAAGAAGATGAAGACCACCGTGGCGTGAATCAGTGCAATTGAGAGTTGACCGATCACCCAGCGACCAACCGAGTTCGATATCTGGTCTGTGATGTTCAAAAATCCTTCGCGCTTGGTCTTGGCAACTAATCGCGACAGGTAGCCCTTGAGCTCATCAAGTGAGGACATGAAGTAAAGGGTGAGGATGCCGACCAGAATCACTCCGAAGGTGGTGCTCACCACTCCTAATCCAACTTGGAAGACCCCACCGAGCAAGGTGGGCCAGTTTTCTGCATTTGACAAGAAGTCGACAACCCCAGTGCTGGCATTTGTGAGTGAGCCACCCAAGCGCTGATCCCAGAGCGCTATCAATTCCAGGCTAAAGAAGTTGCTGACAAGAGTTGGAACCTGCTGAATCAGCACCGCTGCTTCCTCAATAGCAAGTGGAAGAGCCATGGCAATCAAGATTGCAAGTGAGCCAAAGAACCCAAGCACCACAACTGTTATTGCCAAAATTTTGGGAAATTTAAATTTTTCTAAGAGTTTTACCAGCGGGTTTAGCCCCAGTGCCAAAAGAAGTGCAAAGACAACGTAGGTAATTACCGTCGCCACCTGCGAAACGGCGGTTGCAATCAAGATTGCGGTCATCACACCAAGACCCGCAGTCAATCCAACCTGGAAACCGCCGGTGAGCCTAGTTCGCTGTTCCATCCGCCCTCTTCTTCTCAAGCATCAAGTACCAAGTTACGCAGGTTTGGGCCAATCGCCCTGATAGGCACAACTTGATTTGATTTTTGGCACTCGCTAGGTCAACCGTGCAAAAACCGACGACGGCCAAATTCAGCTGCTCAAGGTAAACTTTGACGACTGATAAAGAACTACGGAGTTAGTTTGTTGCGCTTTTGGCTTTCCATCACCACATTCGTGGTGGGACTGACGCTAACCGCAATCGGCCTTGTGAATCAGCTTGAAAATCAGCCCCTGAGCATGATCGTTGCGGACGCAGAGCTAACGACACCTACCACCTATGTAATGATTCCAAACAAGGTGCTAACTGCGTATCCGGGCAAAGTTTCTGTTACCGCCAACAATGACGGACAGGTTTTTTTGGCGGCAGGTCGCGAATCTGACATTGTGGGCTGGATCGGTAAAGCGCAATACACCGAAACCCGACTTGGCGTAAACCAGGCCAAAGAAGAGGTCTTGATTTCCGAAATTGAACGCAGTGGTGGCGGGGAACTTGCCGATCCGAGAGGCTCAGACCTGTGGCGCTTAGAAGTTGCAGAAAGCTTTGAGGGCAAGATATCGGTTCCCGAGGGCAATGAAATCGGAGTCTTGATTGCTGCGAAGGGTATTGACATGGCCCCGCGCAAAATCAAAATCGAGTGGGACTTGCCGGATGAGGGAGTGCCCGTAGCGCCAATCACCATGATTGGTTTGGCTCTAATGCTTATCGGAGCACTTTGGAGTCTGTGGCTTTTTGTCACGAGTTATCGTAAGTCCGGGATCACCAGAAATTGGAACGGTCCACGTCGTCCAAAAATCCAACTAAAGCTTCCTAAATTCAAAAAGCGAAAGCCAACGCTCGAACCACCAATCGGCTCTAGGCGCGAGGCCCGTAAATTGAAGTTTGTGGCGCTTGCGCTAGTTGCTGCCAGCCTTTCCGGCTGCACACCGGAATATCAAAATCCAGTGCTGAGCCCAAGCCCATCACCGGCGCAAGACACCTTGACTCCGGTAATGACCAAAGATCAGCTCAAGCGAATTCTCGATGAAATCACCGCCGTGGTCGCCGAGGGTGATGCTGAGCTGGATCGAGAAAGTATTGAGCGTCGCGTGACGGGCCCTGCTTTGGTTGCAAGGCGTGCCGCCTACAACATCGCTCGTCGAACGGAAAACCCACAACCTCCAGCACCGCTTGTAGCCTCACCAATTCAATTGTTCTTACCAAGTGCGACCGACACCTGGCCACGATCGGTAATGGTGGTAACCGGCGAGCAGACGCTCACCATGATGGTGCTGCGCCAAGAAAGTGCGCGCGACCAATATCGCCTCTACCAATACATGGATATCCTGCCTGGAGTCGATTTCCCTGAGGTGGCTGCTGAAGAAATCGGTGCCAACACAGTCAAGGAAGACAGCAAGTTCTTGCTAATGCCACCAGCTGATTTGGCAAAGGCCGTCGGCAGTTTGTTGAATGAAGGGCCAGATTCCGCCTGGAGCATCTTGGTGGATGGCGATAACCAATACATCAAGGACGTCTCTTCGGTCCAACAGACCCTGGCTCAGACCCTCAGCAATGCCAATGTCAGCTTTGACCACCGAATCTCAAATGATGAGATGGTGCTACTGACCTCCGGAGAGGGTGGGGCGCTGGTCGGTGTCTACATGATCGATACCTACACCATCATTCCGAAATCCCCGGGCGATGCCGTTGCCATCTCAGGACAAGAAGCCATCCTGCTGGGCGCTGGCGGTAGTGCAACCGGTATCGAAACCCGCTACGGAGCCATGCTGCTTTTCCACATGCCGGCTGCCGGATCAGAATCCCGAGCGCGGTTGCTGGGTGCAACCCAACAGCTACTAACTGCAATTTCACTAGGAGCGCGATGAGTAACTTTTCCGGTGCCTTTGATCTTTCGAAGCTAACCAGTCAACCTCAACAAGCTGGCAATGCTGTGGCTGGCTGGTTGGTACCAGCTGATGAGCAGGTTCTCAGACGCTACCTGCAGCTTTCTGAGAGCGTTCCAGTCCTGATGCTCATAGTTGACGGTTCGGAGGCTTCAAACGCCGTCAGCGGCCTGGTAGAGCAGGTCATTGCAGCCGCTAAGGGTCGATTTGCTGGCATTCAGGTTGACCTTAGAACGTCACCGCAGTTAGCTCAGGCAATTGGTGTTAGCGAAGCACCTGCCATGGCGGCAATTCTGGCTGGAGCACCAACTCCACTATTCAAGGGCGTTATCAACCAGGAGCAGTTGGTTCAGGTCTTGGGTCAGGTGCTGCAGATGGCGGCCCAGAGCAACCTCACCGGGACAGTAACCGTCTCGGAAGCTGCTGCTCAGCCAGCGAAGAAGCTAACTCCAGAACACCAGGCAGCGGTGGATGCTGTTGAGCGCGGTGACTTGGTGGATGCTCTTGCGAAGTTTGAAAAGTTAGTGGTCGAATACCCAAGTGATCAAGAGATCAAGGCTGGTTTGGCTCAGGTTCAGTTGCTACACAGATTGCAAAATCCAGAGACGGCAACCGATTTAGACAAACTTTTCGCTCAAGCCGACCAGATTTTGATTTCAGGAGAGCCAGCCGAGGCCTTCAATCTGCTGCTGAGTCGTTTCGCCACGGACTTTGACCTGCGGGACCAAATTAGGCAGCGACTACTAGATCTGTTTACCGTTACCGGAGATTCTCACCAGGCGGTTTTAGAGGCAAGAAGAAAACTTGCCTCACTGATGTTCTAGGAAAGCCTCAACCAAACTGAACCTAGCGGTGGAACGTTGATCTCTGCCGAATATGGGCGACCGTGACTTTGATGTTCCTGAGTCTGCACCCCACCGAAGTTTCCAACTCCGCTGCCGCCATAAACCTCGGCATCGGTATTTAGGATCTCCTGCCACAAACCTGGTTTTGGCAGTCCCAACCTGAAGTTGTGATAGGGGTGACCGGCAAAATTCACAACCACCGCAATCGGGTTGCCGGCAGCGTCAAATCGCAGGAAGCTCAGGATGTTTTGGTCGGCATTGCCACCGTCGATCCACTGGAAACCGGCGTGGTCATGATCCAGTTCCCACAGGCTTGGGTTTTCAACGTAGAGCTTGTTCATATCGCTCACCAACTGCTGCATTCCGCGGTGAGGGTGGTGATCCAGTAGCCACCAATCCAAATCGCGTGACTCGCTCCATTCGCTTGGCTGGGCAAATTCCTGGCCCATAAACAACAACTTCTTTCCCGGGTGAGTCCACATAAATGCCAGGTAGGCGCGCATGTTGGCAAGCTTCTGCCAGTGATCACCCGGCATCTTCGCCAATAGTGAACCCTTGCCGTGAACCACCTCGTCGTGGCTTATTGGCAGCACAAACTTCTCGTCATAGGCATAGAGCATGGAGAAGGTGATCTCACCGTGGTGGTATTTTCGCCACGCTGGATCGCGTTGGATGTATTCCAGCGAATCGTGCATCCAGCCCATGTTCCACTTGAACCCAAAGCCCAAACCACCAAAATCGGTTGGCGCTGAAACTCCCTGGAATGCCGTTGATTCCTCTGCAATCATCATGATTCCTGGGTTTCGGCGATACGCGGTTGCGTTGGCCTCCTGCAGGAACTTGATGGCATCGAGATTCTCGCGACCACCATAAATGTTGGGCAACCATTCGCCATCTTTGCGGCTGTAGTCCAAATAGAGCATGGAGGCGACCGCGTCCACTCGTAGCGCATCGATGTGGAATTCCTCCAGCCAGAAACTGGCATTGGCAACCAGGAAGTTTCTCACTTCGGTTCTTCCAAAGTTGAACACGTGCGTTCCCCAGTCCGGGTGGTCACCCCGGCGCGGGTCGGCATCCTCATAAAGCGCTTCTCCGTCATATCTGGCGAGCGCCCAGTCATCCTTCGGGAAGTGTGCTGGAACCCAGTCCAGAATCACACCAATACCGGCATTGTGAAGTTCATCGATCAGGAACCTCAGGTCATCTGGGGTGCCAAATCTGGAGGTTGGTGCGTAATACCCGGTGACTTGGTATCCCCAGCTGCCGCCAAATGGGTGTTCCGCCAGTGGCATGAATTCGACATGGGTGAAGCCTAGGTATTTCACGTGCCCGATAAGTTCCGGTGCTAAATCGCGGTAATTCTTCGGTCCGCGCCAGGAGCCTAGGTGAAGCTCGTAGATAGACATCGGAGACTTCAGTGCATCGGTTCGGGCGCGCTGGTTCATCCAGTCTTTATCGCGCCATTGGTATTCACTGACATCCACCACCGAAGAAGTCGCCGGTGGCACCTCGGTTCTGCGAGCCATCGGGTCAATCTTGGTGATCCAATTCCCGGCCTTGGTAAGGATTTGGAATTTATAGAGCGCTCCTGGCTTTACTCCCGGAATAAACAATTCCCAAACTCCGGTGCCACCCATCGAACGCATCGGGTAGCAGGTGCCATCCCAAGAGTTGAAATCTCCAACCACTCTCACTGCTTGGGCATTTGGGGCCCAGACGGTAAAGCTGACACCAGATGTGTCACCCAACGAGTCGGATTGTGCAACAAAGTGTGCTCCCAGTGCCTGCCAAAGTTGTTCGTGCCGACCTTCTCCAATCAAGTGAAGATCCAGGTCTCCAATCATCGGCAAATAGCGATATGGGTCATCGCTCACCCAGTCTGGGGCAGATTCGTAACTGGCCACCAGACGATAGTCGCCCGGAAGCTTACCCTTGCCTTGGTATTCCCAAATCCCACCGTAGCGATGGGTCAATTCGAAGCTATCCTTCTTCGCCTTCGCGGTCACACTCTTGGCAAATGGTCTGAGGGCGCGAATCACCCAGTCTTTACCGTCCTGATGCAATCCGAGAATTGAGTGCGGGCTGTGATGCCGCGATTCGGCTAAGAGTTGTAGACCTTCGGCTTCGGGGTTCATGCTTCAACTCTCAGGATGTGGGCTGGCTCTGAGAAGGAGTCTAGGCGCACGTAGTTGTGTTCTCCCCAGACAAACTTTTGTCCGGTAATCAAGTCGGTCACCCTAATCTCGCCCTGGGCATTGAGTGCAGCCAGGTTTAGGTGCACCGTGGTCTCGCGCACTGAATGCGGATCGGTGTTCACTGCGACCAAAATGGTGTTCGACTTCCCATCGTTGTGCTCGGCAGCCAAGTGCTTGGAATAAACCAAAACCTCAGGGTCGTCGCTGTAGTGGGTGACAAGATTGCGCAGCTGTCCCAAAGCTGGGTTTTCTTTGCGAATCTGGTTCAGCAGCTTGATTCTTGGAACCAAAGTGTCTTGAGACTTTAGAGCAGAAGCCCAATCGCGAAGCTTAATCTCAAACTTCTCGCTATCGATGTTCTCTTCTGCTCCCGGTCTAGCTACCGATTCATATAGTTCAAAACCGGAATACATTCCCCAGGTAGCTCCAGCGGTTGCGGCAATAGTGGCGCGAATCTTGAATGCTGGTTTGCCACCGAACTGCAGGTAGCTGGTGAGAATGTCGGGAGTGTTTACCCAGAGCGCTGGTCGGAAGAAGTCGGCACTCTGGTGAGCTAGCTCATTTAGGTATTCGACTAACTCGTCCTTGCGGTTACGCCAAGCAAAGTAGCAGTAGGACTGCTGGAAACCGGCTTTTCCAAGGGCATGCATCATGGCCGGGCGAGTAAAGGCTTCGGCTAAGAAAATCACCTCTGGGTTTTTGCGGTTCACCTCGCTAATCAAGCGCTGCCAGAAGTCAACCGGCTTGGTGTGTGGATTGTCGACTCGGAAGATCTTCACCCCAAAAGAAATCCACTTGGTTACCACTTGAAGTACTTCTTCGAAGATGCCCTTTGGGTCGTTATCGAAATTGACTGGGTAAATGTCTTGATACTTCTTTGGAGGGTTCTCGGCATAGGCAATTGAACCGTCGGCACGCTGGGTGAACCACTGCGGATTGGATTTCACCCATGGGTGATCAGGGGAGGCCTGTAGCGCCAAGTCCATGGCGATTTCTATGCCCTGCTTGTTGGCTGCTTTCACAAAGGCTTTGAAGTCTGCTTCGCTTCCAAGGTCTGGATGAATGGTGTCGTGGCCGCCGGCACTGTTACCAATTGCCCAAGGCGAGCCAGGATCGTGAGGACCGGCAATCAAAGTGTTGTTTGGACCCTTGCGGTGTGAAGTGCCAATTGGGTGAATCGGCGGCAGATACAGTACCTCGAAACCCATTTGGCTAACGCGGTCCAAGCTCTTTACCGCGGTCTTGAAGTTTCCACTAACGATGTTGCCGTCTTTGTCCTTGGTTGCCCCTTCTGAGCGTGGGAAGAACTCATACCAAGCACCAGAACCCGCGAGTCGCCTTTCGCACAGCACAATTCTTGGCTCACTAAGGGTTTCAAGGTTTCTAATGGGATTGCGATCCGCCAGCTCGCTCAGCCCAGCTTTGAGCGCTAACTTCAATCGGTCAGCGGCTGAGGTTCCTGGCTTGACCAGCTGGGTTGCAAAATCTGTCAAAGCCTTCTTGTCTTTGCCCTTGGCCGACTCTGCTAAGCGCTTCAGCAGTCGCTCTCCTTCGAGCATCATTAGTTCTTCATCGACACCGGCCTGAATTTTCACCTCGGCATTGTGTAGCCAAGTGTGGTACTCATCATCCCAAGCGCTGATCTGGAAGCTCCAGTTGCCGAGCTGATCAAGTAAAACCTTGGTGGTCCACTCATCTAGGCCTGGGCGACCCTCAGCAAGGCGGATCCGCTGCTGCTCTCCCTTAGGGGAGGTGAGCAAAAGCTCAACGGCGATTAGGTCGTGACCTTCACGAAAAGAGGTGGCACCGAAGGTGATTACTTCACCTTGAAAGGCCTTGGCGGGAAAGTCTCCACCATCAACCTCAGGCCAGACCTTGCTGATTGGAATACGTCCGATGACTTTATTTTCAATACCCACGTTGTCAATTTAGTGAGTTTGTTGCCATACGGGTTGAAAACCACGCAATTGGTTAGCGAACGATGAACAGCTGCATGCTGGTTTCCACCATGCGGAGCTTGGTGCCAGCCGGCATCACAATGCTCCTTTTTGGTGGCAACTCCAATGCGCTATCCCACAGCAGTTCATACTCCTTGACGCCTTTGAGCTTAGGAAGGGTGACGTTTTTGATAGCTTCGGTGCCATTTACCACCAGATGGATTCCCTGTTTAGAACCATCATTCATCAGGTGATAAGCCAAGCGCTGCAAAGTCCTGCGCTCTGAGTTGTGCCAATCTTCAATGCTCATCTCATCGCCGCGGACTGAGAACCAGAGCATTTGATCGTGTTCTGGGGTTGGCTCGTCAATCTTGGTGAAGGTCCTGGGTCGAAGAGCCGGATACTGCTTGCGCAGCGAGATTAGGTGAGCAACGGTTTTTTCAAAATCGAGCTGGTGATTGCTCGGTTCCCAGTTTTGCCAGGTGATGACATTGTCTTGGCAATAGGCGTTGTTATTACCACCTTGGGTCTTAAGTCGCTCATCACCGGCCGTGATCATTGGGACTCCGGCGGAAAGGAGTAGTGTGCCCATCAGATTTCGTGCTGCCTTTCGGCGGGCATAGCTGATCGATGGGTTTGGTGATTCACCCTCGAAACCGTGGTTGAAGGAAATGTTGTGGTTCGCACCGTCTCGGTTCCCTTCGCCATTAGCCGAGTTGTGCTTGACGTTGTATGAAACCAAGTCCCACAGGGTAAAGCCGTCATGGGCGGTAATTAAGTTGACCGAGGCATTAGGCCCCTGGCGATTGTTCATTAAATCCTGCGACCCCGATATGCGGCCTGCCAATTCCTGCACTCCGCTACCGTGATTGCCGTTCACGCGAGCTTGGGAAATATCCGCCAACCAAAACTTTCTCACCGCATCGCGATAGCGATCGTTCCACTCTGGGAAACCAGCTGGGAAGTTTCCGGTTTGCCAACCACCCATGCCAACATCCCACGGCTCAACAATCAGCTTGGCTTGCGAGATGATCGGGTCTTGTTGCATTGCCTGCAAGAGCGGATGTTGCGGATTGAAGTGATTGTTTTCATCGCGAGCCAACGTGGCAGCTAGGTCGAAGCGATACCCATCTATCTGCAACTCCTCGGTCCAATAGCGCAGTGAATCGAGCGTCAGTTTCTGCACCATGGGGTTGGCAAAGTTCAAGGTGTTACCACAGCCGGTGGTGTCGTGGTAGTTGCCCTGATCATCCTGACGGTAGTAGTTGGAGTTATCGAGTCCGCGATAGGAGTAAGTCAGGCCCTTCGAGCCACCTTCGGCGGTGTGGTTGTAGACCACGTCCAAAATCACTTCGATGCCTGCTCGATGAAGTTCGCGAATCGCGGACTTTAGCTCGCGAAGAATGTGATCTGGTCCCATCGCCCTGGTTGCCTCGGCGGCGTATCTCATATGCGGGGAGAAGTAGTTGATGGTGTTGTAACCCCAGTAGTTGATCAGCCCTAGGTTCACCAGCCTGGGTTCAGAGATAAAGGTTTGAATTGGCAGTAGCTCAATGGCCGTGATACCGAGATTCTTCAGGTAATCAATAGTTGCTGGATGCCCAAGGGCGGCATAGGAGCCTCGAATCTCCTCTGGTATTGCCGGGTTGATCCTGGTTAGGCCTCGAACGTGAGCTTCGTAAATCACCGACTCGGAAAGTGCCGTGCCAGGTTTAGTCACGCCCTCCCAATCAAAACCTCGATCCACTGCAACACAGTGGTAGTCCTTTGGGGATTCTCGGACCAGGCCCTTGGCATATGGATCTAAAAGATTGCGCTCTGGCTGAAAGGCATGCCTTGGACCCTCTGGGCCGGCGGCGCGCAGCACATACTTGATGCCAGTTTGCAATCGATCATCGCCAACTGACCAAATGCCACCTTCACTTAGTTCGAGGGGAAGAACATGTAACGAATTTGAGGTGTCTTCGGGGTCCAGGATGTGCAAATCGATGCTGGAGGCGGATTCCGACCAAGTCGAAAAAACTCCGCCACCATCCAATAGCGATAACCCAAGCGGGGCGGTTAGTTTTTCGATTTGTGCATCCATCATCTAAATCAGGTACTCACCCTAGCAACCCAAGGTTTCTTGGCCCTTGCAATTAGGCTTGAGTCATGTCCACCTTTTTGGACCACGCCTCCACCACTCCGGTGCGAACGAAGGCGCTGGAAGCCTATCTCGGTGCCCTCGCGCACCTTGGAAACCCATCTTCTGTCCACGCTCACGGCAGAGAGACCAGGGAGCTGTTGGAACAGGCCCGCGAGCTTTTGGCGAAGGCAGCGGATTGTAATTTGGCTGAGGTGGTCTTTACCTCTGGTGGCTCCGAGGCAAACAACCTCGCAATCAAGGGATTTTTCTGGCAGCGTCAGGTTGAAAAACCACGCAAATACATCATCTCCGCACTAACCGAGCACCATGCTGTGATTGATCCAATCGAGTGGTTGGAGAAGCACGAAGAGGCCGAGTTGCTTTGGCTGCCGGTTGATAAATCCGGTCAGCCGGACCTTGAGACTTACGATGCTTGGCTTTTGCAATACGGCGATGAAATTGCGCTGATTTCGCTGATGTGGGTCAACAACGAAACTGGCGCGATCTGGGACATTCCAACACTCACCGCAAAAGCCTCGAAGTATGGCATCCCAGTTCACTCCGATGCAGTGGCTGCCTTCGGCCACACCGAGATTTCGTTCCGGAATTCCGGGCTGGCAGCCATGTCGATATCCGGCCATAAGCTAGGTGCACCAATCGGAGTGGGTGCGTTGATTGTGTCTCGCAATCAAAAACCAATCTCGCTAATCCACGGCGGTGGGCAAGAGCGCGGATTGCGCTCCGGGACTATGAATTACCCACACGCGCTGAGTCTGGCGACTGCATCAGATTTGGCGATTACCGACATGGCTGAGCGCGAATCAAGGCTCGAACTGCTTCGAGATCGGCTTGAGATGGCGGTTTTGGCGAACGTGCCGCAAGCCTATAAAACCATTTCAGGCCCAAGAATCGGTCATACCGCGAGCTTTATCTTCCCTGGCGTGCAAAGTGATTCTCTGCTATTTCTGCTTGACCAAAAAGGCATCAGCGTATCGGCCGGAAGTGCCTGTCAGGCCGGAGTGCTCGGAGCCTCGCATGTGCTACTAGCCATGGGTTACAGCGAAGCTGAAGCTTCGGGAGTGCTCCGAATTACCCTTGGTCACACCACTAAAGAGGCGGATATTGAAGCTTTCACATCGGTAATTGCCGATGTTTATTCCACAGCAGTTAGAGCCGGACTCAACCGCTAACGCGATAAGCAATTTAGACTTGTTCAATGCGAGTTTTAGCGGCAATGAGTGGTGGAGTTGACTCCGCTGTCGCTGCTGCCCGGGCTGTCGACATGGGCCACGAAGTGGTGGGTGTTCACCTAGCGCTTTCTCGAATGCCCGGCACTTTACGCACCGGATCGCGCGGTTGCTGCACCATCGAGGATTCAATGGACGCCCAGCGTGCCGCAAAGAAACTCGGCATCGACTTCTATGTCTGGGATTTCTCCGAGCGTTTCAAGCTTGATGTTGTAGACGATTTTGTCGCTGAGTACCAAGCGGGTAGAACCCCTAACCCCTGCATGCGCTGCAATGAGCGCATCAAGTTCGCAGCACTCTTAGAAAAAGGTTTGGCACTCGGGTTCGATGCTGTCTGCACCGGTCACTACGCCTCGATTTTTGAAGATGAGGCGGGAAACCTAGAGCTTCACAGATCGCTAGAGATGGCAAAAGATCAGTCATATGTACTGGGCGTGCTGACCGCGGAGCAGCTCAGGCACTCGCTTTTCCCGCTGGGTGCGACAGCATCAAAGGACCTTGTTCGTCAGGAAGCTGATCAGCGAGGCCTGAGCATTGCCAACAAGCCAGATTCCTATGACATCTGCTTCATCCCAGAGGGTGACACCAGAGAGTGGCTGAAAGACTTCACCTCAGCAGAGCCAGGTGTGATTGTCGATCAGGAGGGCAACCAGGTCGGAACTCACGACGGACACGTTGGCTTCACTATTGGCCAGCGCAAGGGGCTAAACCTCGGTCGCCCAGCTAAGGATGGCAAGCCGCGTTATGTCCTTGAGATTCGACCAAAGACCAAAGAGGTTGTGGTCGGACCGGAAGACGCGCTCCTGATTGCACAACTTGCTGGTTCCAGGTATTCGTGGTGTGGAAAAGCTCCGGCAAATCCGGAAATTGAGTTTGATTGCCAGGTTCAAGTTCGTGCCCACGGTGACGCGATTGACGCCAGCGCGCAATTGGTCGATGGCGAACTCGTCATCAACCTAAAAGAGAAGCTTTATGGCGTAGCGCCTGGTCAAACCGCGGTACTTTACATAGGCACCAGGGTCTTGGGGCAGGCCACCATCGATCGCACGGTTAGTGCTGCGGTGGCAAATGTCTAATGTCGCAGAGCGCATCGAAGAACTTCGAAGCCAGATCGAGCGCTACCGCAACGCTTACTATCTTGAGAACGAGACCCTGGTTTCCGATGCCGAATATGACTTACTCGAGAAGGAGTTGCGGCAGTTAGAGGCCGAGCACCCGGAGTTTGCTCAAGAGAGCCCAACTCAAAGAGTCGGTGGTGCAGCATCTGAAGTTTTCTCACCGGTTCGTCACCGCGAGCAAATGTTGAGCTTGGATAACGCCTTCAGCGAAGAGGAGTTTCTAGCCTGGGCGCAGCGAGTCGAAGGTGGTCCATTTCTCTGCGAGCCAAAGATCGACGGTTTAGCAGTTTCGTTGACTTACGAGAATGGCGTTCTCACCAAGGCGGCCACCCGAGGTGATGGGGAAGTCGGGGAGGATGTCACAGCAAACGTATTGACCATCAAATCAATCCCGCATCGACTAGCAGGAGAGAATCACCCCGCTGTAATTGAGATTCGCGGTGAAGTCTTTTACGGTATCGATGATTTCACTCAGCTAAATGCGTCGATTGTTGCCTCTGGTGGCAAACCATTTGCGAATCCGCGAAACAGCGCCTCGGGATCTCTTCGTCAGAAAGACCCGAACGTCACAGCATCCAGACCACTTCGCATGCTGGTGCATGGCTTTGCGCTCTGGGAGGGGCAAATTGCATCGCAGAGCGCCGTCTACGAACAACTTAGGCAGTGGGGTCTTCCCACCACTGACCGTTTCGAAGTAAGAGAAACGGCTGACGAGGCCTATCAGTACATTCAGAATCTCAATCAGCAAAGAGCACAGATTGAGCACGAGATTGACGGGGTGGTAATCAAGGTAGATTCGCTGTCACGCCAACAAGAACTTGGTAAGACATCGCGCGCTCCAAGGTGGGCCATTGCCTACAAGTTCCCTCCCGAACAGGTAAACACCAAGCTTCTGGACATTCGAGTATCGATTGGTCGCACCGGGCGGGCTACGCCTTTTGCGGTGTTGGCTCCGGTGCAGGTGGCAGGAAGTGAAGTGGAATTTGCCACCCTGCACAATCAAGATCAGGTGAAATCCAAGGGCGTTCTGATTGGTGACACTATTGTGCTGAGAAAGGCCGGAGATGTCATTCCAGAGATTCTCGGACCTGTTGCCACATTGCGGGACGGTTCCGAACGTGCCTTTGAAATGCCAACAACCTGTCCGGAATGTGGAACCACGTTGGCTCCCGCTGCAGAAGGGGATGTTGACCTGCGCTGTTCAAATGCGCAGAGTTGTCCGGCGCAGCTTCGTGAGCGAATCGCCTACATTGGATCTCGTTCGGCTTTGGACATTGAGGCTTTGGGCTACGTATCGGCAACTGCCCTGACTCAGCCGTTGACTCCCTTAGAACCTGCCCTGATATCAGAGGCTGAACTTTTTGATCTCACGCTGGAGCGACTTTTGCCAATCAAGTCGCTGGTTTTGGACGCCGATACCGGTCTGCCTAAGCACGATGCTGCCGGGAATCCAAAAGTTGTGGATTTCTTTGCCAAGAAGGATGGAACCCCGGCGGAGGTAGCGCTGAAGCTGCTTGCCAATTTGGAGGAAGCTAAGACCAAGCCGCTTTGGCGCATTCTGGTTTCGCTGTCCATTCGCCATGTTGGCCCAGTGGCCGCTAGGTCGCTCTGTGATCACTTTGGGTCGCTGGATGCGATTTTTAGTGCCAGCATCGAGGAGCTCTCCGCGGTCGAGGGTGTCGGACAAACCCTGGCTCAGTCGATTCACCACTGGTATGCCGAGCCATGGCATAAAGAGATCGTGGAACGTTGGCGCGCAGCCGGTGTTCAACTCGAGATACCCGGTCATCAGGGTCCTGGTTCGGTAATCAAGACTGGAATCTTCGCCGGAATGTCGATAGTTATAACTGGCTCAATGACCACCATGACCAGGGAAGAGGCCGAAGCTAAGGTAATCGAGCAGGGCGGCAAAGCTGCATCATCGGTTTCGAAGAAGACAAACTTTGTGGTGGCTGGCCCGGGTGCTGGCTCAAAGCTCAGCAAGGCCGAAGAGCTAGGCATCGAGGTTATCGACGAAGCCACATTCCTGGCCCGATTGGGCGATTCCACAAAGTAAACTTGTGCCATTCGCTTTCTATACGAATTGAGCATTTAATGTCAGAAATTACTCCCGACCTAGTGCGCCACTTGGCGTCGCTGTCGAGAATCTTGGTTACCGATGAAGAGGTCGAAACTCTCGCCGGTGAACTTGGTTTGATCGTGGAATCGGTCGCCACCGTAACCCAAGCGGTAAAGGGCGATGTGGTTGCCACCAGCCACCCGATTCCAATGGCAAATGTCTTCCGAGAAGATGTCGTTGAGCCTTCGCTAAGCCAGGAGTCTGCACTTTCTAGTGCTCCGGATAGCGCAGAGGGTCGATTCCGCGTCGCAGCAATTTTGGACGAGGAGTAAAACATGTCTGAACTAATTCACAAGTCAGCAAGCGAGCTCGCAGACCTAATTGCATCAAAGTCAGTTTCATCGGTCGAAGTTACCGAGGCATTCTTTGACCGTTCGGTTGAACTCAACCCAAAAACCAACTCCTACCTATACCTAAACCGCGAGACTGCAGTCAACGCAGCTAAGGCAGCCGATGCTGCCCTGGCGAAGGGCGAAAAGTTATCGCCGCTACACGGTGTTCCAATTGCAGTCAAAGACAACCTGACCACCACGGATGCGCCTACCACCTCAGGATCCAAGATTCTGGAGGGCTGGGTGCCACAGTATGACTCGACCGTGGTTGCAAAACTTCGCAAGGCGGGGCTTCCAATTCTGGGAAAGACCAACCTCGACGAATTCGCAATGGGATCTTCTACCGAATACTCTGCCTTCGGTCCATCCAAGAACCCTTGGGACCTTACTCGTATCCCAGGCGGTTCCGGTGGTGGTTCTAGCTCGGCAGTAGCCGGACACCTGGCACCGATCGCAATTGGCTCGGACACCGGTGGTTCGATTCGATTCCCAGCAGCCGTGACTGGCTCAGTTGGTGCGAAGCCAACCTACGGAGCGGTATCCCGCTATGGCTTGATCGCTCTGGCTAGCTCGCTAGATCAGATTGGCCCAGTTTCCAACACCGTGCTAGACAGCGCGCTATTGCAAGACGTGATTTCCGGTCACGACAAGCACGACTCAACATCATTGCCACAGTCGCTTGGCTCAATGGCCGATGCGGTTCGCAATGCCGATGTAAAAGGCCTACGAGTGGGAGTTGTGAAGCAACTTGACTCCGATGCTTTCCAGCCTGGCGTGAAGGCTTGCTTTGATGACACCATCGCGAAGTTGGTAGCCGCAGGTGCCGAGGTTGTAACTGTTGACTGCCCAAGCTTCGAGTATGCAATCGCTGCCTATTACCTGATCCTTCCAGCCGAAGCATCTTCGAACTTGGCTAAGTTCGACTCGGTTCGCTTTGGGCTGCGCGTTACTCCAGATGGCAACCCAACCATCGAGCGCGTGATGGCCGCAACCCGTGAAGCCGGTTTTGGGCCTGAAGTAAAGCGAAGAATCATTCTTGGCACCTACGCCCTTTCTTCCGGGTACTACGACGCTTACTACGGTTCGGCACAGAAGGTTAGAACGCTTATTCAGCAGGACCTGGCAAAGGCATTTAGCCAGGTTGACGTTCTGCTCACCCCAACCGCCCCAACCACCGCGTTCAAGATTGGCGAGAAGGTCAATGACCCGCTTGCGATGTACTTAAACGACATAGCGACCATTCCCGCGAACCTGGCTGGAATCCCGGGCATGAGCGTGCCAAATGGTTTGGCGGTTGAAGATGGCCTGCCATCCGGTGTTCAGATCTTGGCCCCTGCGATGCAGGATGCCCAGATGTATCGAGTCGGATCGATTATCGAGCAAATGTACTTGGCAGAGTGGGGCTCCCCACTAATTGCAAAAGCCCCGAAGTTGGAGGTGCTCTAATGGCTAAAGAACAACTAATGCCTTATGAGCAGGCGATCGAGCAGTTTGAAGTTGTGATTGGTCTTGAGGTTCACGTCGAGCTCAACACCAAGTCCAAGATGTTCTGTGGTTGTGCAAACGTGTTTGGCAATGAGCCAAACACCAATGTTTGCCCAATCTGCATCGGCCTCCCTGGATCACTCCCTGCAGTGAACAAGAAGGCAGTTGAGTCCTCTATCGCGATCGGCTTGGCACTGGGCTGCCAGATCGCACCTACTGGTCGATTTGCTCGAAAGAACTACTTCTACCCAGACCTGGCAAAGAACTTCCAGACCTCGCAGTATGACGAACCAATCGCATTTGAGGGCAAGATCAACATTGAGCTTGAAGACGGCGAAGTTTTCGAGGTGCTAATCGAACGTGCTCACATGGAGGAGGACGCTGGCAAGCTCACCCACGTTGGTGGTGCTACCGGTCGTATTCAGGGAGCGGAATACTCACTGGTTGACTACAACCGCGCGGGTGTCCCACTAGTTGAGATTGTTACCAAGCCAGTGTTTGGTGCCGGAGCCAAGGCACCGGAACTCGCTGCCGCTTATGTTCACGCCATCCGCGACATCGTAAAGAGTATGAATGTTTCAGATGCTCGCATGGAGCGCGGAAACGTGCGTTGCGATGCCAACGTCTCGCTTCGACCCAAGGGTCAGCAGAAGCTCGGCACTCGCACCGAAACCAAGAACGTAAACTCACTGCGCTCGGTTGAGAATGCCGTTCGCTACGAGATTCAGCGTCAGGCATACATTCTTGCCAACGGTGGCACCATCACTCAGGAGACCAG
>JACCDM011181804.1_pt1 | contig 22238 bp, 20 predicted proteins | sample 7445851 | NCBI WGS metagenome assembly JACCDM01 (sample SAMN15323438, study PRJNA562643) | freshwater metagenome | isolation source: river surface water | place: USA:Blue River Watershed | collected 2017-08-16
ACCTACAACCAGGTGACATATTATTTATTGATGAAATACACCGATTAAACAAAATGATTGAAGAGGTTCTATACCCAGCCATGGAGTCAGGTGTGTTAGACATTATTATTGGTAAAGGCCCTTCGGCGCGAACCATACAATTAGACCTACCACCATTTACATTAATTGGCGCGACAACCAAAGTGGCTTCACTATCGGCCCCACTTCGTTCACGTTTTTCAGGTGGCGCATATAGATTAGAATACTATTCGATTGATGAACTAACTAAAATTGTCGAGCGTTCGGCAAAACTATTAGGTTTGGTTGCCGACCCCGATGCAATTAATGAAGTCGTTATTCGCAGTCGCCAAACACCCCGCACGGCAAATTATTTTTTAAAACGCGTGCGTGACTTTGCGCAGGTTTATAAAAAAGATGCAACTAAAAATGTCGCCAAAGAAGCGTTAGACATGTTAGGGGTTGACGACAGCGGCCTAAACCAATCAGACCGCAAATATTTAGAAGTATTGATTGAAAAATTTAATGGTGGCCCAACAGGGGTTAACACTTTGGCATCAGCACTATCAGAAGAAGAATCAACGATCGAAGACGTTATTGAACCATACCTAATACAACAAGGCTTTATTGAAAGAACTAGTCGGGGTCGTATTGCCACAAACAAGGCTTATGAATTACTAGGCTTTGATGTTAAAGAAAAGTAATTATTTAAATGTTAAAAAAAACAAGAGAATTTAGTGATTTAAAGGTTTTAGCAATTGACCCAGGGTACGAAAGATTGGGTGTTGCTGTTTTAGAAAAAATAAATGGTCAAAATAAATTTGCCGAAAAATTAATTTTTTCAGAGTGTTTTAAAACCAGTTCAAAAATTGACCACACTGAAAGATTATTTTTAATTGGTCAAAAAATTGAAGAGACTGTTTTAAAACATAAACCAGAATTTTTAGCCACTGAGAAATTATTTTTTAGTAATAATGCAAAAACTGCCATGATGGTAGCCGAGGCACGCGGTATAATATTATACATTGCAAAAAAATATGGTTTAAAAATTGTCGAGCTTCACCCTGCTGATATTAAAATTGCAATTACTGGTTCGGGTAGAGCCGACAAAAAAGCTATATATTTCATGGCTAAAAAACTAATTGAAATACCAAATGTAAAAATGCTAGATGATGAAATTGATGCAATTTGTATTGGTTTAACTTTTTTTGCACAGCACCGATAAAAATAACTTGCAAAGTTTTTTAAAGCTTGATATAACACTTCTTAATTACTAATTTATTTTAAAAATCATGGATAAAGAAGATGAAGAAATAGTTTCTAGCGAACCAATCCTTGCAAACAAGGTGAATCGTTTTGATAGCGAATTTAAATTTAATGAAGAAGAGGATATGTCTGGCGAAGAGGTTGAAACAGAAGACCCTTTTGCACTAGATAGTGAAGACAGTGAATTCTCGGGTGGTTTTCAAGCGCTGGGTAACGAAGAAGAGTCAAACGCTGGCGAAATAAACTAAATAAAAAATACTTAAAAATAAACACAAAAACCAAGCGATTGCTTGGTTTTTGTGTTAAAGTATTTTTATGGATAAAAAAGAATTTGAAAAACCAAAAAACACCCACAAAAACCTAGCTTTTAGAAACTTTTTACTAGGCTTTTTGAGTTTGTGTTTTATTTTTATAACTATAGTTGTATTAGTTTATAGCCAAATGAAATTGCCTGATTTTAATAATTTTCTAGATTATAAAATTAGCAACTCAACTAAAATTTATGACCGAACTGGCGACATCGTTCTATATGATCTACAAGGTTCAGTTCGTCGAACCGAAATACCATTAGCCAACATGGGAGACAATTTAAAAAAGGCAACCATTGCGGTTGAAGACGCAACATTCTATTCACATGGTGGTGTTCGCCCAAAATCAACAATCTATGCAGTTTTTAAAACAGTTACGACCGGTAAAAAACAGGGTGGCTCAACAATCACACAACAAGTTGTTAAAAACGCCATCTTAACTCGAGATAGAACTGTTTCGCGTAAAATCAAAGAGTGGGTTTTGGCAATTCGTATAGAGTCAACCATGAGTAAAGACCAGATTTTAGAAATCTACTTAAACCAAAATCCTTACGGTGGTGTTACATACGGGGCTTATGAAGGAGCACGTGGTTTATTTAACAAAGAACCAAAAGACCTAACCTTAGCCGAGTCAGCTTATATGGCAGCAATTCCAAAAGGCCCAAGTGTTTATTCACCCTATGGTAAAAATAAACAAAAACTTGAAGATCGTAAAAATTACGTTCTAAAAAGAATGTTAGACACTGGTGCAATTACAAATGATGAGTACAAAAAAGCCATTGATGAAAAAGTTGTTTTTGCGCCAGCTGAAAACCGAGGTATCAAAGCACCACACTTTGTGTTTTATATTCGTGAATACATAGCTCTAAAATACGGAGAAGAAGCGGTTGAAAACGGTGGATTATCTGTTTACACAACCCTTGATTATGATTTACAAAAAAAGGCTGAAGAAATTTTAAAAAGAAAAGCACTTGAAGCTGAAAAAGCATTTGACGCTACCAACCAAGCCCTTGTAACAATGGATCCTAAAACTGGGCAGATATTAGCCATGGTTGGTTCACGAGATTATTTTGACACAAAAATCGATGGTGCATACAACGTAGCGACAGCCCAAAGACAACCAGGTTCATCATTTAAACCAATTGTTTATGTTAAAGCTTTTGAAAAAGGCTACACACCTGACACTGTTTTGTTTGATGTTCCAACAGAATTTAACACCAGCTGTGCTCCGTGGGGTAGTAACGATAAACAATGTTACAGCCCTGATAACTTTGATGGAGCATTTAGGGGACCAATAAAATTACGTGACGCATTACAACAATCAATCAACATACCCGCTGTTAAGGTTTTATACTTGGTTGGTGTTGATGAGGCTATAAAAACAGCTGGTGATTTAGGTATCGTATTAGCTGGTGATAAAAACCAATACGGACTATCACTTGTTTTGGGTGGTGGAGAAGTTTCACTACTGGATATGGTACATGGTTACAGCACACTTGCTAATTATGGAAAGTTTTTACCAGATACTGGTATTTTAAGAATTGTTAATGGTCAAGGTGATGTTTTAGAAGAGTATACAGAAAAAGAAGGTACTCAGGTTGTTAGTGAAGATGCAACCAAAACCCTAGCTAGTGTTCTAACTGATAATACGGCCCGTATACCAACGTTTGGCGCTAATTCAGCACTATATATACCTGGATACCAAATAGCCGCTAAAACAGGTACTACAAACAATAATAAGGATGCATGGTTAATCGGGTACACACCAAATATTGCAGTTGGTGTGTGGGCAGGAAATAATGATAATAAACAAATGAAAAAAGGTGGTGCTGCAATTGCGGGTCCTTCATGGAATGAATTTATGCGCTATGCACTATCTAAATACCCAGCAGAGGTATTTATGGATCCACCACCAGTAAATACGAATATTAAACCTAGCTTGCGTGGTTCTTGGATGGGTGATGAGTCAAAAATAATAGATTCTAGAACAGGCCTTTTGGCTGATGATTCAACACCTATCGAGTTTAAAAAAGAGGTTATTAGTGGGGGCGTTCACTCGATTCTATATTACGTAGATAAAAACAACCCACTAGGGGACAAACCAAGCAACCCATACAACAATCCAATGTTTAAAAACTGGGAATACGGCATACAAAATTGGTGGTCAAAAAATTCAGGTCGTTATGGTAACTCGATGAGTTTAAACCTAAACACCGAAACAAATACAAACAAACCACAAATAACAATAATAACTAATCCTTATGAAATACTAAAAAATGATTTACTTTCTTTTGAATTCTCAATAACTTCAAAAAATCAAATCAAAAAAACAAATGTATTTTTTAATGGTAAATTTATTGGCGAAACAACAACAAACAACTTTTCAAAACAATTATTAAATGGTGATGTTTTAAGTCAAAACTCAATAACACTAATAACCGAAGATTCATTAAATAATTCGACATCTAAAACTATTACATTTTAGATAGTAAAAGATACTAGAAAAGTTTTTAAAAATAAAAGACATTGTTTAAACAATGTCTTTTATTTTTAAACTTAACTGGTTTTCAAACTCTTCTAAAATTAAGTTTTTATTCAAACCAATTTTGTGTTTTAAAATCGGTTTTGTTTTTATTTTTACAATATCTCCTATAACACTAATGTCTTCTTTTTTTAAAGTAATACCAGTAATATCAGAAATTATTTTTACAATATTACTTTTCAATAAAAGAGGTTTACTTTTTTTATTTATAATATTTTTTAAGTAATCATTAATTTGCTTCATTAGTTTATTTAATTATGTTTTTATATAACGTACTTATATTAGTATATTATCTATTTAAAGGCATAACTAAGTATAAAAAGTCTTGATTATTTAACCCATTTATAATCATTGGCTTATTAGGGGTTGTTAGGTTTAAAACAATTGATTGTTCACTTATAGAATTAAAACATTCTAAAAAGTATTTATAATTAAAGTTTATTATCAAACCATCACCTTCAATATTTGCTGGTATTATAGAATCTATTTCGCCAGATTCATTACTACCTGCGTAAATAGACAAGTTCTTGTTTGCACTATCAACATTAAAACGAATATGATTAAACTTATCAATAAAAGCATTTGTTAGTCTTATATTTTTTAAAACATCATCTTTTAAAACTATAACCTTTGTTGTATTACTTGTGGGTATAATTTGTTTATAGTCAGGGAATTGACCATCAACTAATCTGGTCGATAACAAATACTGATTTTTAATATCTGAAAAAGTTAATTGATTTTTTGTATAATTTATAACCAAGTCATCACCCCAGTCTGAAACAATTTTTATTATGTCGGGTATATTTTTTATTGGTATCAAAAACGGTGTATTTAGTTCTTTAAATGAAATTCTTTTTTCAGCTAAACGGTAACCATCGGTCGCCACGGCGATCATTTGTTTATTGTCTCCATAAATATAAACACACGACATTTCAGGTTTTATTTCAGATTGTGATGCGCTCCAAAAAGTTGATTTCAATAAATTAATAAAACTATCTTTATTTATTGAAAAACTTTCATCACCCCCAAAAGGAATTATCGGGAAATCATCACTTGGCAACACTAAACATTTTGCTGTAGTGTTTTTAGTTGATATTACTAAAAAACCGTCCAACTCTTCGATAGTAACAATACCCTCATCGTTTAGATTTAAAATAACTGACGCAATTGTGTTTGCTTTGACTGAAACAATACCTTCTTTTTTAACACTTGCAGGTAATGTACCATTAAAACCCAGTGAAAGATTTGTTGCCCTAATATCACAAGAATTATTTTTAACATCAAACACAATAGTTTCAAGTGCAGGGAGAGTTGAATTTTTACTAGAAACTTTTTCAGCAAATGAAATTGTTTTTTGTATATCTTTTATATTACATTCTATATACATAATATTATTTATATTATAGCTCTGTTAATTTGTTGATAAGTGTTTTTTAACCTTTGTTTGTATAACTATTCTGGGAAAGATTTTGTTAATACTACCTGAATAAAATTTTAATATCGTCTAATTCTTTTTGGAGGCTTGGGTTGTTTTCTAAATCTTTGCGTACTTTTTCACATGAATGGATGACAGTTGTATGATCTTTTCCACCTAATTTTTGACCAATAAGTGGAAAAGATATACTAAATTCTTCTCTTAAAATGTACATAATTATTTGTCTTGCGCGAACTATTTCCTTTCTTCTGGTCTTTTCGTAAATAATTGATTCGTTTAAGTTGTAAAATGTGGCTATTTTTTTAACTACATCTTCAATTGAAACTTGTTTTTTGGGTTTAGTTGTATTTTTAAGTAATATTTTTGCTTCGCTTAAATCAAAAACCTTTTTACGCATTGTTTGTTGAAGGATTATGTTATTTGCGATCCCTTCAAGCTCTCTAATACTACCCTCTACTGTTTCGGCTACAAATTCTAATACATCTTGAGCTATATGGATTTTTTGAGACTCTAGTTTTTGTTTGATTATTGCCATACGTGACTCATAATCAGGCTCTAAAACCTCTACAATCATCCCCTGTTGAAACCTTGACCTTAATCGGTCCTCAAGTCCAGGGATAAAGTTTGGGTGCTTATCAGACGAGAATATAATTTGTTTATTTTGCTCATGAAGAGTATTAAAAACATGGAATAATTCTTCTTGGGTTTTTGTTTTTGTGGTTACGAATTGAATATCGTCAATAATTAAAACATCAAAACGTCTGTATTTTTCTTTGAAAACACTGATTTTATTACCCTGAAGGGCATTTATATAATCAATATAGAATTTTTCAGTCGTTGTGTAGTGAACCTTTTTATTTGGGAAGTTTTGTTTTATAGCGTTACCTATTGATTGAATAAGGTGGGTTTTACCTAAACCAGTGTTACCAAAAATAAAGAATGGGTTATATACTGTGCCAGGATTTTTAACAATTGCCTGTGAGGCAGCGTAAGCTAATTCATTAAAAGATCCGACAATAAAAGATTCAAAAATATATCGAGAGTTTAGATTGTCTTCTTTGTTTACATATAAATCTTGAAGTGGTAGTGATTGAGGGCTTACTTCGGGAACACCTTTTTTATTTGTACCAACCTGGTTTGTTTTAACTATCTCGTACTCGATTGCCCTGATTGAATCATCATGATTCATAAGGGTTTTTAAGATTAATTTATGAAATTTGGTTTGTAGCCACTCTTTAACAAAATCATTTGGAACTCCAATATATGCGGTGCCTAGTTCTAAATTTAATAAAACAGTGTTCTTAAACCATGTTGTAAGATTTGGTTTAGAAACTTCATTTTCCAAGTCGATTAAACAAGCTTGCCAAAGTTGTGTGTTTTCTACCATAGTTTTACTATTATACTCTATTTGGTTTAAAAAATTAAAAAAATAAAAACTGTGGGAAATGTGTGGATAGTGTGTATATAACTAATAACCCCACCCTACTTTTAAGAATGGTGTAAAAATACCTCTTTTTAATAAAAAGGTTGCATTTTTCAATAAAAATGATATATTGCGTCTATGTCACAAACATACCAACCTAAAACCAGAAAGAGAGCAAAAACTCACGGCTTTCTAGTTCGCTCAAAAAGCACTAGTGGTCAAAATATTCTTGCCCGCCGCAGACAAAAAGGTCGCGCAAAACTGGCTGTTTAGTCCTATTTAAATATAACTTAATATGCTTAAAAAAGAGCTCCGTTTAAAAACAGAAGACTTCAAAAGCCTACCTAAAACCCAAAGGTATCACACTGAAAATTTTACGATTAGCTATATAATAAAGCATACTCAAAGCGGCTCAAGAGGCCGTTTTGCTGTTGTTGCACCAAAAAAGCTTTATAAATTAGCGGTTTCTAGGAATAAGGCCAAGAGGTTGACTTATGGTGCCCTAGAGGATTTAGCCACTAATTTAAACACAAAGTTTGAAAAAGTCTTTATTTTTGTCAAAAAAGACATATTAAATAAGGATAAAAATCAGATTTTAGATGAAATAAACAGTGTTTTAAAGCTAAAATAGTTATTTATGTTAGAAAAAACCAAGCCAAAAAAGAGTAAAATAGCCCAAAAAACCTTTAATTTTGTTATAAAATTAATAAATTACTATCAGGCCGCACCAAAAGGGCACCACTGCAACTTTACCCCCTCTTGTTCAGACTATACCAAGCAGGCGCTTGTAAAATACGGTTTATTTAAAGGCCTTTTTCTGGGTTTTAAGCGCATTTTAAAGTGCCACCCGTTTAGGGGGTTAACTATAGATACTTTAAAATAGCTTGTTTTTTAAGGTGTATTTTGACCTGTTTGTTTTTTATTGAAAAACAAGTAGAATGGTACTAATGAAAGCCTTCTGGAAAAATATAATCTACAAACCAATTCTAAGCCTATTTATTATAATTTTAGGCATTGTCCCTGGTGGGTCACTAGGTTTGGCTATTATTTTAATTACAATATTAGTTAAGATTGTTTTACTGCCTTTGTCGTTAAAATCAAGCAAAAATGCTGTTTTAATGAGACGTATTCAACCGAAAATTGATGCTCTAAAGATCAAGTTTACTGATAAAAACACTCAAGCTATAGAATTAATGGCGCTTTATAAAAAAGAGGGTGTTCACCCAATGTCGGGCTGTTTACCGTTATTGATTCAAATACCTATTCTAATCGCACTATATCAAGTTTTAAGCGTATCTTTTGTCGATGGTGCTATACCTTTTGGTTTGACTGCGCCAGAGAACATTAGCTCGATATTTTTAGGTATAGATTTACTTGCAAAATCGATCCCGCTAGCTATTTTAGTTGGTGCTGCTCAATATTTTATGGCTCACATAACTGGTAATCAAATGTCGACCACAGGAGATGACATGCAAGCTCAACTAGCTAGATCAATGCAAATGCAAATGAAGTATGTACTACCTGTTATGATGGTCTTTTTGGCTTATGCTACAAATGGCGCATTATCATTATACCTACTAATCAGTACCCTACTAGCAATACTGCAAGAAGTTTTAGTTAGAAGATATTATGCAAGCAGAATTTAATTCAAAAATTAAAGACAATAAAGAAATCGAACTAGAAATAATTAAAATACTTAGTTTTTTCAACATTAATTCTAATGTTGTTTTTTTTAATACAGATTTTAATATTTTTTTAATAAAAATTGACAATCAAAACAAAGGACAAGACAAACAAGGGGGTTACCGTTTTGATCAAGAATTTTGCGTGGCGCTTGAAACGGTTTTGCACGCTGTTTTACCAAAAGATAGCTTTCTAAAGGTTGATTTTAATAACGGTTTTTCAAACCTATTGGAAACAATAAAAGACGAAGTTCATAGCGCAATTAACCAAGCAAAGTACTACAATCAACCAATTGGTTTAAAATCAAAAAACGCCTTTGAAAGACGTTTAAAGCATTTGTATATTGATAATGTTTACAAAGTCAGGCACGAATCGATAGGTGTTGGTGATGAACGACAAATTGTTGTCTACCCTGACTAAATTCTAAATAGTTTAATCGGTTTTTGTTTTGTATAGCAAGCCGGTTTTTTTATCTCTGAAGTATATTAACTTGCCATCACTTGAGGGTTTTATAATATCAACATCAAAACTTGCACCTAAATCATTACTACTAACTAAAACCTTTTGAGTCCCAGTGTTAACATCATAAGAAATTATAGAATCATTATAGTTTACCTCGCCTTTGTACCAATCGTCTGGTAATACGCCTTGTGGGGCCACTGGAGTGGCACACACAACCACATTGGCGCTGATGGCTGTACATTTATCAGCCACAGTTTTTATTGGGAAGAAGCCTAATTTTTTACCTTTATATAAATTAGTTTCATACTTACTGTCACTAACGGTGCTAATTAATATACCTGCATCAAAAGGGAGTACTTTTGTTGTTAAGCCATAACCACTAGTTATTTTTGTTTTTGAGGAGTCTTTGGTGTTAACAATATATGCCGAGCCCGAAACTTTACCCGATGCCCTACTAGTTAAAACTAAATTATTATCATCAAACCAGTCTAGTAGCCAATCAGTAAATGATGTTTTAAGTAGTGTTGTGCGATCACTTTTACCTAATGTGCCTGTGATTATTTGGGCTGATTGTCGAGATTCGTCTGAGATTAAGCCAGCGAATTTACCAGTTTTTTCACTTACTGCAAAAGACCGAACATTTTTAGGTAAATAATCACCAACCACTGTACCCAAGTTACTTTCTTTTTTAGAAATCGTACCGATGAATGTTTCAATTGTTTGCATGTCTTCCCTACTATAACGATATACGACTGAATCATTATATATGAACGCCTCGCCAAGTCTTGTTGTTACCGTGTTTGAAAGTCTTTGCTCGACTTCTCCTGGGTATTGTTCGTACACAATACCGTCATATTTTATATAGCGAATACCGAATTTTTTAATTTTTGTGTCGGGTGTTTTTTTATCTTGACTGAATGATATTTGGTCAACGGTTTTTTCAACTGGTATAAAGTTTATTACTGGCTGTTCTGAAATCAGTGAGTAATTTTTTGCGGGTGCGGTTTGGCCCAATACCCCACCGGTGTCAGTGTTTGTTTCATCAGGATTTACTTCTGGGTCATTCTGATTGTTGTTGTTAACATTTGCAGGTCTGTCAAAAAGCGAAAACAGATTTGTGTTTGGTGTGTCGGCTGTGTTTGATGAGTTGTCTTTTTTTAATATAGTATTAACCAATAGTAAAACCAAGCTTAATCCAACCAAGCCTAGACCGATAAAGAGAATTATTTTTTGAGTTTTTGACATAATTGTTTAATCTTATTTTACTACTTAATTATTATTTGTCTTGTGCTACGCACTGATTATATAAATCAGCTCGAAGAGGGGCTTCTACGTTTGTAAATGCGTTACTGCCAGTACAGCTACCAGAGCTTAGGTATTTGTATGTACCTAAAACATTTTGATTACAAGTGTCGTAAACCTTTTTCATCATTTCGGTATATGCATCAACATCGGTTTGTTGGTTGTATAGTATGTCTTTAGGGAAAACTGTTTTTTTAGCAATTGGCATATAAATACCCTTTGAGTAATCGCCATATTTTGAACCCTTAGGGAAGAACGTAATACCAAACAATCCAACACTGTGTGAGTATCTCCAGTCTAAACCTAAGTCAGCAGCGTTTTTATTTGGAGGCTCTTTACCAGTATTATCATCGTTATAAACCTTATCGGCATAATTACCTGTAACTGGTTTACCCAAAAATGTTTTACCATCAGCAAAAAAATCTCGACGTGATTTAATACCTGATGACCGAACATTTTCATCGTGCCCTATTAGGCCAGGTATACCACGTGATTCACGTAAAATTGAAACCTGGATTAAGCAGTGTGGAATATTTGTTTTTGAAGCCGCCACCCATGTTTTAATGCTGTCATAGTAGGTTGTTCTCTTAAATTTTTTCGTACTACCTGGGGCGGCTTTTTCTTCGGCGGCGTCTTGTTCGCTAAGTCTGGCCTGATTACCCTCTGATGTTTGAATAAATACCAAACTCTCACCCGAGACCTCAACCCTGTTTAGCCCTATACCCCAATTGGTTAGGTTTGGGTTAATTGTGTTTAGTAGTAGGTATGAACCCAATGCAATGCCTAGTGCGATAAATGAATTTGAAATCATTTCAGTACTTTCTTTTTTAATAGAAGGTACAGCCGCGTTTGCCATTAGTTTTAGACCATAGTGAATAATATTAATTACGGCAACTAGTGCAATAAAGCCGTAAATCATATTTATAAAAGTCGAAATGTATTTTGAAAACGAGCCTGGTATGGTTGGGTCAAAAGCTGGGTAAAGGGTTTTTTTATCAACCCCAAGTTTTGTTGTATTAGCAAGGCCGGGGATGTTGGCTAGAAAAATGTAGGCTTTGTCGCTACCCGCAACCAAACCTTCGGTACCACCAACTTTGAAAAACTCAATTTGACTAGGGCTAAAGGTGCCAGTAATTGAACCCCAAATGTCATCAATTTTTGATTGGTCAACTGGGCGCAAGCCTGGGGCTGTGTTGCTAACTTTTTTACCAAATAAATAGTCGGCATTAATATTAAAAGTACCCAAGTATTCGCCTTCGTCAGGTTTGGTTGTTGATTTTGTGTCGCCCCAGGCCTTAACTAAATACGATGTACCCTTTTCGACTGTAAATGTATGTTTTGATGCACCCAATACCATGCCGTCATTGCGGGGTGCGTCGGGGTCTTGGATTTCTTTCCATTCGCCTACCGTATAATCAAGTACCTTTTCGCCGTCAAATCGGGCTAGGCCCACATAAATTGGTGTGTAGTGATTGCTTGGTAATAATGTTAGGGCTGCAAAATCAACAGCGGCGCTTGCTTTTGTTTTGGCTGTGCCCGCACTGATTAGTTTAGAGTCTGTGACTATAATTGACTGTGTAACTGATTTGCCCGAAGTAAGAGGTGTTTGAACAAGTAGTGGGTCAGGTGGTGTCACTGTATTTTGAGGCAGTGCTGAAAAAGCGTTAAAGCCTAGGTACGTACTATTGCCCGCAAAGAAAAAGTCTACACCTTTATCAACTTTTGAGGTTATTAAAAATTTGTCCTTGGTGGCTAATGTTTTAGATTTTGTAGACTTATCAAGGGGGATGTTGGTCAAAAGCATACTGATATTATCAGGTGTGCTACTGGTGCCTGATGCGGTAAAACCTTTGAATGTGCCTTTGCCGTCAACATTTGTTACAGTAATTGTTATGCTTTTTGGCTGCGGAGGAAAGTCATATTTTAAATTACCAGTAATTAAAATATTACCCGAGTCTTCTGACATGCTTTCGGTTGTTATATTAAGCTCGCCTACTACGCCAGGTGAGCCGTCTTTGAAGTTAATAAACTGCTGGTTAGGATTTGCTGCGCCCGAACCTTGTGCCCCAGCCAAGGTGTTGTTTGACAATAAAAGCAAAAAGGCAAAAAATATTGTTAATGGTTTTTTTGCGAAACTTTTTTCTAGAATACTTTTAGTGAAGTTCATTTATATAGTATATCAAATTTTTATTTGATACGTACGTGCAAATCCATCAAAAAGACTTTTTATGATTTCGTACGATATTTTTAGATTTTGGTTAACATTGCCACCAGGCGAAAGAGTAATTAAAAAAGGTCTAGAGCTTGGGCTAATATTGTTGCCGGCCACATCCCAAAGGAACTTAATATTTTGAGAATCCAGGTATTTAGGGTGCGCTCCGTATGGGGCAGCGAAAAATGAGGATTCGCGGTTAATACTGTCACCCGAACGAAGTGCGCGGGTTATAAATGGTTCGCCACCAGATGATAGTGGGTATATCGATAGGTTTAGATCAAACGGTTTGAATTCGCTTTCGGCGCTAGCTACTTTGCCTGAATAGCTGGTTGCCACTTCTATAAGTTCTGAATTTTTAAGGCTATCCATTAAAATTGTATAAGAGTCTCGGCCTTTACCATTACTTGAGCCTGAAACCTGGCTATTTCTTTGCCAAATAAAGCTAACTTGTTTTGCGCCACTTTGGCCAAACGTTGGGGTTGCGCTAGGTATGCCAACAAATTTAACTAACGATTCTGGGCCCGGTAAAGATTTACCTTTATAAAATGGTGGCGCGTAAGTATCGGGTGCCTCCCATAATAGATCAACACTACTAGCTGAAATACTAATTGATTTTATAATTTCAGATCTTTCGGGTGTCATTATTTGAACAGCTAGTGTTAGTGTGTCACTTGGTGCAATGAAGGTTATTGAATTAACCCCCTCGCCTTCTTTGATTATTTGACCTTTGGCAAACCAGCGAATGTTTGAGTCAGTTAAGTTAACACTAAAACTTTCAAGCGTTACTGTTACTTTTTGGCCCGGTTCGGGTATGTTTGGGCTAGTTTTAATGTCGATATCTGAGGCGCTTTGGGCGTTGGTAGTGTTTGGGGCAAGGCATAGTAAAAAAGCTGTAAACAGTATTGATATTGATAAGGTTAAAAGCTTTTTCATATTTTAAATTATAATTGCGAAGAAATGTCTGCGACCTCGGTTTCGATTTGTTTTTGATCTTGTTCGATTTTTTCTATTTTACCAAGCTCGGCTTGAAGGGTTGTTTTTTTGCCCTCGGTTTTTTTAAGCTCTTCTAGTTCGGTTTCGATTTCAGATTTTAATGTTTTTAATGCGACAAGTTTTTTCTCAACAGTTGATTTTTTGTTACTTAAAAGGCTTTCAATAGTTAAAAGCAGGTTGTTTATTTTTTGTTTTTCGTCGTTCAGATTTGAGTTAGGTGTACTTGAGGTTGCGCCAACTGATGAAATAGCCTGCTTGTAAGCTTCTTCTAGTTCGGTGACTACTTTGTCTTGATTTTGTTGTTCATCTTGCATAACCTTATTATACTTTATTTTAATGTTTCGCGTAACATTTGTTCAAGTCGGGCAATGTCTTCGTCTGGCTCGTTTTCTTTGCTGTACTCTGGGCTTGGCGGGCTAACTGGTTCTGGGGTGTTTTGGGTTTCTATTGGTTTTATATCTGCTTGCGTGGTGTTTACTTGTGTCGGAGCTTTTTCTTGTTCTTTTTCGGGTGCTACGTCTTCAATAACTTGATTAATTTCGTTCTCAGATTCAATTTCTTGTGCGTCAACAACTTCGCGGGCTTTGCGAATAGCTAATATTTGAGCTGGGTCAGAGGTAATTATTTGCTGTTCGGTGTATGAGGCCAAAACTTTGATGGCTACGTGTTGTTTACCAGCAAAGAATATACCCTCACCCACGCTTGACTCTAGTAGCACCAAACGCTCTTGATCGGTTAGGTGAAATGTTTTCTGTAGCACGTCGATCGAGCTTGGGCTTTGTTTTAACAATAACAACATAGCCGAGTTGGTAACAATGGCTGTACCATATTCGTTTTTCATAAAGTCATCAATGTTCTGCGATATAACCGATAATCCCAAATAATATTTACGGCCACGTTTAGCAATACCGTACAAAAACGAAGCAGTGTCGGGCGAACGCATCATAACCCATGCTTCATCAACCACAAATAAACGTTTTTTTAGTGTGTGACGAATTGAATTCCATATAAAGTGCGTAACTATATACATGGCAATAGGTTTTAATTCGTCTTCCATATCGCGAATTGAAAACACAACTAATTTTTTTGTAATATCAACATTACTAGGTTGGTTTATAAAAGTAGACCATGAACCGCTAGTGAATTTGCGTAGTCTTTGTAAAACTGACTCAGAACCATCCATACCAGCCAAAACCATTTCAAAGTCTGATAGTAGTGGTGGTTCAGATTCGGTAAAGTCAGCATCGGGTGTAATGTCTTTTAGGGCATATGTTTCAGATAGCGCGCGGTCAACGATTGAATCCTCTTCGGGGGTCAAACCGCCCAACATTAACCTGAACAATCCAACGAGTGAAATTATTTGTGAACGCAATACATCGGCTGGGTTTTCGTCTTCGCGAACGGCTGGTAATTCAAACGGGTTAATGTGGTGGTCTGATGAAAGTGAAATATTAAAATACCTACCCCCTACGGCTTCGGCTAAATATTCGTATTCGCGTTCAGGGTCGATAATAATAACATCAGTACCAAACATGAGCGACCTAATGACTTCAAGCTTGTTAGCAAAAGATTTACCAGAACCAGAGGTTGCAATGGTTACCGAGTTGTAGTTTTCAAGTGAAAAACGATCAAAGATAACAAGACTAGCATTGTGACGATTAACACCATATAAAATACCCGAATCAGATGTTAGGTCAAACGAAACGAATGGAAAAATACTAGCCACTGGTTCGGTGTTCATTTGCTGGGTTATTTGTAGTCTGTCATTGTTAAGGGGTACCACTGATAGAAAGCCTTCTTCTTGTTGAAATAGGGCTGGTTTTAGAATAACCATTTGGGTTTCTAGAATTGCGCGAACTTCGTTTTCGGTTTTGAATAGCTCGGTGTCGTTGTCGGCATAAATTGTTATGTAAACGGCAAAATCAAAAACCTTTTCTTCGGCTTGGATTAGGCTGTCGCGTAACTGTTCAAGGTTTTTATATGCTGCATCAAGTGCTGGGTCGCGCACCATACCCTTCTCTTCGCGGGTCATGATTTGGCTTTCTACTTCGGCCACCTTTTTTTCAAATATTTTTAAAAGTCTAGCTGTGTCGACTGGGTGTATATAAATTGAAACGTCAAAAATTTTATCTAGATTGATGACCTGTGAAAACCAGTTGTCAGTTAAAAAGCTTGGGTATGAAACAATGAAATAAGTTCGGGCAATTTTGTCGCCCAAGTGAAGTGATTTTGGTGAAATTTCTAATGCAGCAGGCGCTAAAATATCGCGAAGTTCCATTTTCGCTTTATTATAAATCTCCTCTGGGTTAATAGGGGTTAGATCAAGGTTTGCCTCGGTTTCTTCTTTTTTGTTTTTTCCAAAAAGACCAAATAGTGCCATATATTTATTATATACTACTCAAAATTAATTGCCTTGCGTCTGTCGCCTGGGTTAAAGACTTTATATAAAACGTCGGTTACTTCGTCTGTGTTTAGTACTGATGATGATAGGTTGCACGACCCTAAACCTCCTTGTACTAAACCTATACGCTGTTCCAGTTGTGTGCGTGATTCTTCAAAGGCCTTTTTCTCGGCAACCGTAACGCCTTTGTTTGGTGAACCAAACAGGCTACCAAAAAAACCAGGCTTTTCAAAAGCTAATTGTTCGCTACCGTAGGGCACAACCACGATAAAGGTTTTGGTCATTATTGAGTTTTGGTCGGTAAAATCCCTTATAAATTCAATATATTGCTTGGTTTGGATTTTAAGCAATGGTTCAGTTTGGGCCTCATACTTTTTTTCAAGAGTTAGTAAATAAGGTGTTATATCTAGTCGTCTGGACTGTATGACGATTTGAGTTGAAAAATCTAATGAATTTAAAAAGCTCATAAATTGCGAAAAAACTGCCTCTTGTTCTTCGCTAGTTTTTAGTGATAGGTTGATTGGGCTGACTAAAATAAGAGCCCGTAATTCGCCAGTGTTTAAAACTATAATACCGTCGCGAATTTCTTTGACCGGGACAAAGTCTTGAGTTGCTTGTGCATCAATTGACATATACACAGTATATCAAACTCGACACGAATTACGAATAGTAAAACGAACAATGCGAATGTATTTATTCGTACATTCGCATTGTTCGTGTATTGGTGTTGTATTTATTGCTTTCGATCTAGAACATCCAAGCCCCATGAAACATCGTCAATTCGGGCTTCTTTGCGCTCGGTCGCACTTGCCACACTTTCGTTGTTTGTTGGTGCGACAGGTGTAGTGTCTGTTTTTTTCTTGTCAGGTTTTTTAGCTTTCCAAATATATAGTTTTTGTCTAAAAAAGTACTGAACACTCGCTTTTAGTATAACAGCAAAATCTTGACCGTTAACCTTGTAAAAAGTTAAAGCCAACGAAATAGCCATGATTGGTGAGGTTACAATAATAGACCAAAAAATATCTTTTAAAAAGTGTTGAGCAATTAGCAGTGACCCTGCCCCACCGCATAAATATAAAAATTGCTTCCAGGTAAATGGCCCAAATATCTTGTCCTCAAATTCAATAAACTTTGGTACTTCGAATCTCATGTATCTATTATAAACTGTTTAATATAAAAAGCCCACATCGTTGCGGGCTTTTTATATTATAACTCTTCGTGATAAGGGTCTTTCATGTAGTTTTTTAGGTCTTGACCAGGGGTAGTATTTTTACCATCTGTGGTTGAAGCTATTTGGCCACTAGCTTTTGACTCGATAAAGCTTAGGGATGTATCAGCTTTGTTTGTGTCTGGGTTATGGACTGTTTGTGTTTGTGGGGCAACTTCTGTTTTAATTTCTTGCTCTGCTGGTCGATCCGTTAACCCATCATTTGTGTGTATATATGTGTTGACGGGTGTTCTGGGCACCATATCTAGGTCTAAGTCGGCCGTAATTTGGTTTTGAGTTTGGGCCATTTGCTTGTTTGTAATGTCTTGAATTTTGTTTGCCTCTATTTTGGTCTCGCTATCTTCGCCACCCTCTGTCTCGTCGTCTAGTATACTTACCGCGGGCATAGCGTCAAATTCTTTACTAGCCTCTTCTTCAATCCTCTTCTCTTCAGCCAACCTTAACTCCTCGGCCTTTTTAAATTCAACTTCTTTTTGGCGCATTTCGGCGTCTACCTCTTCGTTCGCCTCTTTTTCAATACGAGCTAGAATCTCCTCGGCTGTTTCGATGTCTTCGTCTACGGCGTCGTCTACACTTTGTTTTATTTCGTCATCGCTAGGGTTAATCAGTTTGTTGTCGTAAGTTTGTTGTGTTGTGTTTTCGGTGTTTACAACGGCGTACTTTATTTTCTCTTGAATGGTTTTTAGTATGTTTGTGTTTATGTCTGTAATAAAACTAGCAAAGTCTTCGTTTTTAACCACGTGCATGTCGTTAATAATATTGAAACAATCACTGCTACTAATGGCACCGTAACACATCAGCATCAGCACACTAAAAGATTCTTCGGCCACATCAATATGAATGTGGTATTTTTGAATTAATTTGCGTAACTCATTTTCAGTGTTAGCGTTTAACACTGCCAAAATTGTTTTTTGGTCTACTGTTTGTTTAATTTGTGCTAATTTTTCGCTGTACATATTTTTTATTTAATTATTTCTTTTCTTCTTTTTTGTCACCCCCGCCATCTTTCTTGTCTCCACCACCTAACTCTTCGTTTAGTTTTTTAATTGTTTCTTTGTGTTTATCTACTACGTTTTTAACCTTGTCATATTCGGTACTTGCCTTGTTAAAATCTTTCATATCAGATTTTATACTGTTGTATGTTTTTCCTAACTCAGTTAGGTTTGCTTCTAGTTCAGCCTCTCTTGCTCCTGTTGCGGTTAGTAGTTCGGTATTTATTGCGGTCATTGTGTCACCTATGTCGGTTACGAATTTTTTATAAGCTTCTTTGAAGGCCTCACTGTCTAGTTTTTCAGCTGACCATTTTTCTTCCTCGCTTCTTGCATTATTCTTAGTTTCAAGGTCGCCAAAGAATGAGTCGAATGTTTTTTTGAAGCTATCTTGCATGTTGCCTGTTGCGTCTTTGTAAGTATTTGAATTTTGCTTAAGTGCATTTGAAACCATCTTTAGTTCTTGGGTTAGGTCAGCTAATTGAGCCTCTTTGCGGTTATTCAAGACCTCAATTTTCTCTACTGCCTCTTTGGTCTTTTTGGCTTTACTCTTGCCCACCTCTTGTTCACGTAAAAATGCTAGGTCGGCTTCGCGGTCGGCTCGGGCGTTGGCTGTATAAACAACTGCACCTGCCAAACCAATACCTGTACCAGCCGCAACCGTTGATGCTAATGCGCCAAGGCCCGCTGCCCTGCCTCCTGCACCAGCTAGGTCGCCAGTGTTTGCAAAACCGGCTTGTTGGTTGGCCTCGTAACGTGCCTGGGTATCGGTTGCGCCGTAAACATCACGCTTCTTTTTCTCAACGTAAGCTTTTTTAACTTCTTTGTTGTAGTTTTTAGCGGCTTTTGAATAAGCATCATTGTTTTGAGCTTCAAACATTTCGACTGACCCAGCCTTTTTAATCTTATATGCCTCCATTTCGGCTTTGTAGTTTTGGTTAAGATAATCTTTCTTGAATGTTTCTAGGTCTGGGGCTGCTTGGCCGCTAGCTAGTGCCGCATCTTTTGCCTCTTGGTATTTTCTACCAAATGAAAAGTCGTTTTTTAGCATTTCTTCTTGCATCTTTTTCTCGCGCTTTTCGGCCAATGCTTTTAGTTCGCGGTCACTTTTTTCAGACTTTTCACTAACCTTGCGGCGTTCGATGTCGTCTAACATGTCTTTCTTTTTACGGTTTTGTTGTTGAGTATAGTTTTCATCGGGTCGTAGGCCGCCACGTCTTAGCCATTTATTTATATCACCTTGGCCAGTTGTCATGTCAAAGCCTGTTGCTCCCTTGATTTGGCTAGCAAGAGCTGATTTACGAATATCAAAGTTTTTATTAGGTAGGTCTTTTGAGTACTGGTTAACACGGCCACCCATTTTGGCAACCCTACTGTTAAATGAACGGCTTAGCATATTGCTACCCTTGCCTTCGCGTCCGACCATGCTTTTACCAACCCTGCCTAATACTGCCCCGCCGCCTTTCACAACTGCACCCATAACTGCCCCACCACCTAATGCTAATGCTGTACCGGCAACGGCGCCAATCGCACCGTTGATCATACCGGTTATTTTACCTGCAATACTGCCGGCTTGTTTAGTTGTAACGTCAATCGCACTATCCATAAGCATAGTGATAACAAAAAATGGAAAGACCATGGTTAAGATAACCAAAAACGATCCATGCCCATGACTAGCAAAGGCAACCTTTGCAACATCAAATTTTGAAAGCATTAAAAAGATTAGGTACATGAAAAACATGAACAATGGCGCAATGAAAGCGTTTTTGAAAAACTCAGTTGCCCAAGGTATTGGGCCTTGTGCTACATTCCCCGACTTTATTTTCATTGGCAATATCATGTTTATAAATGCTACCGGAGATAGAACCAGGTGTACCCATAGTTGCACAATACGGCCCAAAAATACGGTGGCGATTTTGAAGAACATCATAAACATCTTCCAAGAAGCCCAAATTGATAGTATTAATATGATCGCATAAAACGAAACATCCATTGTGGTTTGACCAGTTGCCTTTAAAAAGGCGTCAGAGCTTTTGTCGATCATCGTTTGCGGGTTAAATGCCGCAACTATACCCTCTGAGATTGAGCCATCACAAACGCCAGCTGTGTTTACACAGATTGCATCGTTAGTATATAAAAATCGTGCCAATACGTTTGTGGCATCAATAATAATTGTGCCAAAGAAGTATGAAAAGTTTATAAGTAGGGCAATGATAATAATGTCAGGGATTTGCTTTTTAGCATTGTATTCATCAGGGCTTATGATTTGTAGTATTGATATCCATAACAGTGTTAATATAAAACCCAAATTACAAATATCGCGAATGAATGTCCATGCGACTTTCAAAAATCCAATGTCGGCACCACCACCACCGTAAATTTCAGAGCTGATCGAGAATGAAAACAATAGGTCAAAAAACTGCCCCGCCAAGCCAGCCAAAAATGACAATGGCATGAACACTACTGCAAAAATAACATCAGTAACGCAGGCTGCCGGATTACTGAGTTCGCAGTGTGGCACAATTGATGAAATACCATTCAGTGCCCCACCAACAATTTTGTCTAGGGCTGGGCTGTCGGTACAATTAGCTGGTTTTTCAGCTGCTGCCACACCCTCAGCTTCTTTTTCGCAATCTAGTTTTGTGTTTGCGGTGACTTTGTCTCCAGACAGAACATACTTACCATTGGTTAGTTTATAAAACCACCGGGTGCCAACTTGGTCACCACCCTTGGCTATAGAGTTTATGTATTTAAATGGTTTTTTTGTACTATCTCCTTCATCATAACCAAGCATACCACCCTGGGCAATATTTTTATCTGAAACCATCGAGTCAAATAATTTATCACCATTCTTGTTATATATGTAAAAAAATAGCTCACAGTCGGCACCAATCTCTATGTCACACTTATCACTACCTGCCGTAAAGGTTGAAAAAATTGTCCCACTTGGAGAACTATTTGGCTGATTAAACGCAACATAGTCTTTTTCTTTATTGTCTGATCCGGTGATGTTTACAGGTAAATTTTCTGATAAATCTCTTTCGGTTATGACTATTTTAAATATTTCGTCTACACAATTTTGGTATACAAATTTTATATCAAAATTAGGTGAGGGGGTTTTGCCTTCGTACCATTTTTCTATAAACTCTTCATCGACATCATCATTTATAAATGCTGGTTCAAATCGACCAGATGTTATAGTACAAACAGCCTGCGCTTGAACCTCTTCATTTTTATAGTTTGGGGCAAGCAAAGCCAGCAGTACAAAAAATGCACTAACTATACCGAAAAATATTTTTTTCGAGCTCCCCTTTTTCACATTACAATTATAACTTGAAAAGCGAAAAATAAAAAGTAAAAACACATAAAAATAAGTGCAAACCATTTGGTTTGCACTTATTTTTATTTCTTTACTCTATTTTCAGGGCTCTTTCAAATAAACTTGAACCGCAACTTATTAATTTACCAGATGGGCAAGTTGTTGGGCCACCTATAAATCCGTCAAGCGCACTTACAATTCTACCACTCAATAGGTCGGCAAGGTTGCTTATAAATCCTTCGTTATTTGCGTCATCTTCTTTGTCTTTGTCGTCATCTTTGTTGCCAAATAGTGTACCTCTTCTTATACCTAACAGATCCCAAATTTTTATCTTAAAGTCTGAGCCCGAGTAACCCAGTAATTCAAGTTCGGCCTGCGTACCTATTTTTGATCCGAACTCTTTACTTGTCAAGAATGGACTGATAACCTCCTTTGGTCCACGGTAACCAGAGCTTTTTACCTCTATGTCTGTTTCGCGAGACAGTCTATTGGCATTGACTGTAAATGTTTCGTAGGATTCTTGGTTTGCTTGTTCGCGTGATACATCAGCTTCGGTTTTTAAATATGGTGCAAGTCGGGCAAACATACGACTTAGACGGTCAAGTTCGGCCTGCTCTTCGTCGTTTAATGAGAAGTTTACTATGTTTACGTTCTCACCATAAGGGGTTAGACCTC
>JACCDM010135698.1_pt1 | contig 22229 bp, 21 predicted proteins | sample 7445851 | NCBI WGS metagenome assembly JACCDM01 (sample SAMN15323438, study PRJNA562643) | freshwater metagenome | isolation source: river surface water | place: USA:Blue River Watershed | collected 2017-08-16
GGCCTTCTTGCGCGTTCCGGCATTCGCCATGCGATTGCTAATCGGTGAGGCAGCACAAGAACTGCTACTTTGCAGCCAGAAAATGACCGCCAACCGTTTGATTGAGTCGGGCTTTAGGTTCGAGCATCCAACTCTGCAAAACGCCGTTGACTACGTAGTCGAAAAGCCCTAAACGGCGGCTGTGTCGACGACGTCGGGTTGGTTTGACTCGTCACCCAGCTCCTTGATGAATCGATACGAGTAAAGCGCGATAACTACCGAAATCGCACCACCGACTATGTATGGCGTGCGCAGGTCAATCTTGGCGAGCGCTCCCCCGATCATCGCGCCGATCGGCATCAGCCCCCAAACCAAGGTGCGCCTGGTGCCGTGGATGCGACCGAAAATCTCATTCGGAATTAGAGCGTGATACAGGCTCATCAGAAGAATGTTCCATAGCGAAACTCCAAAGCCTGCGATCGCCATCGAGATCATCAGCGAAACGACCTCTGGCACAAAACCCTGAACTAAACCAAAAATCGTAGTAATCGTGATGCCGGTGGCTAGCGCAGTTCCACGACCAAAACGTTTAGAAATCTTCGCGGCGAACAGCGCTCCGGCCACAGCTCCGATTCCACCCGAGAGCAAAACGGTACCGAACGCTGCCTCGGGCACTCCGAGCTCATCCACCAGAAATAGAGCCTGGGTAGCGTTTGAAACCGTAAAACACATACCTAAGGCTGCGGTTGTCAAAACCAATCTCAAAAGCTTCTTGTCATTCAGCAGATAGCTGATGCCCGCCTTCATCTCATCGGTGAATGCTGGTCGCTCTTTCTTGGGCAACGAAGACACGGCGATCATCTCTCTTGGAATCGCCGAGATCATTAGAGCAGCCAAAAAGAACCCGATCGAGTTGAAGAGAAACGGCAGCGCGGCCACGAGAGTGAACAGCAACGAACCTAGCGGTGTGCCGATGAAACCTGCCAGAACCGTGTCTGCAGCCTGCATCCGTGAATTGCCTCGCTCTAACTTTGAATGCGGCAGCACCGTTGGAATCAGCGATTGCAACCCGGTGTCTGAAACCACGTCGCACAGACCGACAACAAAAATCACTACGTACAGCAGCCAGATCGTCGTGAAGTCGAAGAATATTGCCGAACACAACAGGCTGGCTATGGATGCTCGAACCAACGCCGTGACCGTGAGGGCAACCCTGCGGTCAATTCGGTCGAGCAGAGTGCCGACCGGTATTGCGAAAAGCAGCCACGGCAGCATGTAAAGCGCGCCGGTTAGCGAAATCAGAAATGGGTCACGGGTGAGCTGCAGAGCGAGCAGAGGCGATGCGGCGGCGATCAGACCGTCTGACAGTTTGATTAGAGCAAAGGCCGAAAAAAGACGATTGAATGCGGCGCCGAGCCCATCTTTAGCGTTTTCGTTCACCTTTGCTCCTTCGCCAACTAACAAAGCCTAACCAAAGAAAAAGACCCCGGTGATCGCTCACCGAGGTCTCTAACTTTTTGGTTTGTTTTACTTCTTTGCAGCAGGCTTCTTAGCGGCTGGCTTGGCTGATGCCTTTGGAGCAGCCTTTGGAGCAGCCTTCGGAGCAGCTGGCTTGGCAGCTGGCTTCTTAGCGGCTGGCTTCGGAGCAGCCTTAGCGGCAGGCTTCGCTGCTGCCTTCGGAGCAGCCTTAGCAGCAGGCTTCGCAGCAGCCTTAGCAGCAGGCTTCTTAGCAGCAGTCTTCTTAGCGGCAGGCTTCTTGGTAGCCTGAGCAACCTTCTTCTCTGCGGCTTCTACAACATCTTCAGCAGCGGCAACAACCTTCTTGGTGGCAGCCTGGGTAGCTTTGGTTGCAGTCTTGACGGCAGCGGTTGCCTTCTTTTCAACAACCTTCTTGGTTGCTACGACTTTCTTTTCAACCTTCTTTGCAGTTACAGCCACGGCCTTCTCGGCGTCTTTGGCAACGCGACCGGCTTCTTTTCCGGCCTTCTTTGCAGCAACTTCTGCCTTGGCCTTTACCTCTTGGAATACTTCAACGCTCTCTTCGGCAATGTCAACGGCCAGCTCGTTAGCTGCCTTGGCAATGCCAGGTGCGTTCTTCTTGAAGACCTTTTTTACGCGGTCAAAAATGCTCACAGGTTTCTCCTAAATGGAATTTGGGGATTCACTAAAGTTTAGCGCTCGAGCGCTGAAAAGTAACTAGGCGAGCCAATTAGCCGTTGGCACGTCGACGCTTCAAAATCTCGTCAAGTGCCGCACCCTCGAGCGTTTGTTCAGAGTCTCTAGCCGAACTTTCATCGGCTCTAAGTTCAACAACCTCGGCAAATCGAGTTGGTTCGATCGAACCCTGTGAACCGCGGTAGATCTGCGGGGGCACACCAGGTGCGCTCCAAGCTCTTGGGTCGCGCTCTTGTTGCTGAGTCGTTTCAGGTCGCGCTCTGACAACGTCTTCTGCGCGCGTCACCGAATAACGACGTTGTGCTGCTTTGCTGCGCAGCGTTCGGGATGAATCGAGAGCCGAAGTCAGAGCCCGGCTGGCCAATCTATTGACCGCGATGCTGAAACAAAGAACCGCCGCGCTGGTGAGAATCCAACCAGTGACTTCGGGCATTGACGCCCAAATAGCTAGAGTCCAGGCCAGAACCGCTGTCGATAGCGCCGCCGTCGCCAGCGAGACTCGGCCAATCGCAGTGGCCCGTCGAGCTTTACCTGCAACACGAACCTGCTCTGTCGCCGATAGTTTGGCTAACTCCTGGGTTTCACGAACCCGCGCTTGCGAAGAAGAAACCCTAGTTTTTTCGCGCTCAGAGGTTCGTGACATCCACGAAGGCATAAAGACTAAGAACCAAACAGCCGCGAGTGCAGCGAGCATAAGCCCACCAGACATCGAAGTTAAGTTCATAACTTCAAAGATATGAGTCGAATTAATTAGCGCTTGGCATTTGGCTCGGTGTGTTTCGATTTGTGCGCAAATGGGTACCGAATTGCGGGCACTTCGCCGCGCATCCATCGATTCAAAACACCCGCTGAAACTTCTTCTCGGGTGAGGGCGAAAATGTAGTGATCACGCCAGTCACCATTGATATGAATGTAGCGTTCCTTCAAACCCTCGAATCTGAAACCGAGTTTTTGCACCACACGAAGGCTGGCTACATTCTCGGGGCGAATCGCAATCTCGACGCGGTGAAGGGCAACTTGGTTGAAGAGATAGTCGGTTGCGAGTGCGACCGCTGTTGGCGCGACTCCCCTGCCGGCTACCTCTGGTGTAACCCAGTAGCCGATCACAGCGCTCGATACCGACCCATAAAGTACGTTGGCGACATTCAGCTGCCCCGCAATCTCACCGTCAACCTCGATGACAAACGGAAAACCCCAGCCGTCGTCGGCCTGCCTAAGTAGACCGCGAACCATCGCCTTGATATCAAAACTCTGCGGAGCATTTGGAATCGTGGCCTCCCACGGGCGCAGCCAGGAACGGTTCGACAAGATCAAACGCTCGAGAGCCTTGACATCGCGCATCTTGACAGGGCGCAGGCGAACCGAAGCGTGGGTGAGAGCAAAATTCATGGGCACGATGGCAAGATTAGTCGCATGACTGATTCAGATGTGACCAAGGCAAAACGCGAGCTACGTGCAAAGATTCGCGAAGCCCGCAAGCAACAGAGCGAAGGGCACTTCTGCGAAGACGAACACGATGAGCATCTGGTCATGTTTCTAGCCGACCACAATGTGCGCAAAATTGCCGCCTACATTGCTCTCGAGGATGAGCCATGCACCGACCTGCTACTAGACGTTTGTGAACAGGTTGGCATTCAGGTTCTCGTTCCGCGGGTTGCAGGCGACGAGCTCGAATGGGCGATTTTCAACTGGGACGATCTAACCGAAGGCGAGTTTGGAATTCTCGAGCCGACCGGCGCGGCTGAACCACTTCAGGTCGATGCTGTCTTAGTTCCCGCATTGGCAGTGGATGCCGCTGGCAACCGCCTAGGCAAAGGCAAGGGTTTCTACGACCGCGCACTTGCTGGGCTTGATTCGAGCATCCCCGTTATCGCACTTGTGCATGACGAAGAAGTTTTTGAAGAGATTCCGCACGAGGCTCACGACCTCAAAGTTGGCTACGTAGCCTGCTGCACGGGAGTTCACAAACTCGACTGAGGTAAAATCGAAAGAGACCTCAAACCAGCCAACGAAAGTCAAACCTTGCCTACATATTCTTATGCCTGCAAATCTTGCGGGCACGAGTTTGATGCTCAGCAATCGATGACCGATGCCGCGCTAACCGAATGCCCAAAGTGCTCTGGCGAACTTAGAAAAGTTTTCGGCAACGTCGGAGTGACCTTCAAAGGCCCAGGCTTTTACAAAACCGATTCGGCCAAACCTAGCTCGAGCTCCGAATAAAACCGAGCCGCTCATTCTTAGCGAGTTCGTAGAGCTCTAACCCCAGTGCGGCGGCTTTTCGTTTCGCAACCGAGAGTCATTCGAACCCCGAGTATCGCCCCAGGCCTCATCTGATTCATCAAATGCTGGCACGTCGAAAAGCGGTTGGGGGCGTTTGGTCAACTCCATGCCCAGAGATTCACCGATTCGAATCGCCAAAGCCTCTGGATCGGCGAATAACTCAAAGGTGTGAACTCGAATAACGCGCCAGCCCATCGCGCGAAGCAGTGCCGGGCGCAGTCTGATCTGCTCAGAAATCGTCTCTCCGGCAAGGTTCCAGTCGGGCAAGATGACCGCGGCCTTGTTTGCATAACCGACGACGAGTGGCAGTTGCCCACCGAGATTGGTCTCGACCCTCGCACCTAGTTTTGAAAGCCTCAGCGCCAAGTCTTGAAGCAGCGGGTCTTCGTCGGAGTCTTCGCTGATGACTGGCTTTGACCCAGACAATACCTCAGCGAGCAGGTTATTGATGCTGAGCGGGCCGCCCTGCTGCAGCTTGTCTGACGAGAAGCAACTCACCACAGTGAGTTCACTTCGCGCGCTCACTAGCATGTTGGCGAGATAACGGCGACTGAAGACAGTGCTCAGATCGCCCATCTGCGAGGGGGCTAGACCTTCGCCATCGGTACCAAATCCGATAGAAAAAATCACTCGGTCGGCAACCCGATGAGAGAGAGTTGCAATTGAAGTCACTTCGAACTTCTCTCGTCCGTGAGAGTCGAAGAACTCCTCGAGTTCTGGCCGACTCTTGAGCGCGATGCGAACGGCCTGCTCAATACGATCGGCGTGAAGCTTGGATGCTGTGGCAACCATCAGCGAAAGCTCGGGTTCAAGCGTTGCGTGATTCAAAACCAGTGAAACAACTTTGTCGACTTCTGCGTCTGGGCTTTCGACCGCACTTGTTCCCTTCGTGCTCGACCCAATGCCCGATGTGACGACTTCGATGGTCAGATTCGACTCACCCAGGAACTCAGCGGCACTCGGCGCGAAGAGAATGCGGTTCTGATAGAACTCACGGTTGATCAGCGAACCAAGAGCTTGACCACCAGGGCGCCAAGATTTGCGCAAGACCACTTGGCCAAACTTCGAAGCCATCACATTTTGAACCGAGGCAACCACACTTTCGCGCTTTAGCGGCATCTCGTGGCACTCAACTTCAAAGCCATCGGGCGAAGCGATTGCCTCGTCGCCAAAGGTGACAACCTGGTCGGCTCGTCGCAGCGCGGCGAGATTTTCGGCGACGGTGCTGCCGGCTGCATCGAGCACAAGCACTACGTCGAATCGGTCTTCGGATAGCAAAGCCGCGACCTCAAAGGGCGATGCCATTACCACTGGCACTAAATGACGATAGATCGATGGTGCAGCGGCTTTAAGCCCAGCAAAAGTCGCCTTCTTGGTTCGCAGCAGGGCCTTGAGGGATGCTGCCTCCGACTCATAAGAAACGATTCCCTCACGCCACTTTTTCGCGAGTTCGAAGGCTAAGAATTTTCGCGACTCGCTGTTTACAAGGCCGTCGGCGGCAGCAAAGTCATCTTCGATAGTGTCGATCTGCTCTGCCGTGTACTTCATGACCGATGAGTCGCGGGCGATCAAATACTCCAGTGCCGATTGCCACCAGGCTAGATCAAGTTCAGCGGCCAAATGCTCGCGCTTTACCTTGAGGTTGGCCAAATCGCGTGCCAAGGCTCCGAGGCCTGCCTGACGAAGTTGTTCGCGCACCTCATTTCGGCTCTCGAGGTTCTGCAGTGGCTCACGATCTGCGGCCATCGACGCAAGCGATCGAGCGAGCTCGGTCAACGGTTGTTTCACGAGCGGTTTAGCCGAAGCATCCGTGTCTAAATGCGCCTGCAAAACACCAAGGTCAGCGACAAAGTTTTGATAGGCGATGAGCGCCTCGTTAATTCCGGTCGGAACCTCTGGCTTTGTGTCGTTGAGGCAATACTGCGCCCACAACTCCCGCTGCTCATTGGCCGCCGTGAGGCTCACGTGAAGGTCGCTAACGCTCATTCCAGGGCGAATGTATTCCTTGGCCAACTTTTTTAGTCTGCGGCGATTCGAACCCGACATCTCAGAACGAGCGGTGCGCGGCCCGGTCGCCGCAATTAGTTCAGTGAGTGACCGATCGAAAACCTCGGGCACAAAACGCGCCAGTGATTCACGGATGCCCACAAAGAGTTTTAGGTAGGTGCCCCAATCTTCGACCGTAGCTGCCGGCTTGAAGTGGCACTTTCTAATGAACGAATCGAGCAGCGTGGTCAGTTCTGGCAATGCCGTGGTGGCCAATCGTTCGGCCAAAACAAGTGCCGAGTCAACCTGCTGCTGCGATTCAAAATGGGCTTGGAACCACGCCGTGTCGCTTGACGAATGGGCGAACTCACCCAAATCAAATGCCCGCCCAAGCAGTTCGAGGGCACGAGCTCGGTGCCCCTCTTCGAGCAAAAACTGAGGTTTGATTCGAGCGCTAGTCTGCGGCGCCCTCGGCATGAGGCTTAGTTTGGCAAGTGCAACCAACGCCTGCGCTACCGAGAGTCCAACCTTTTCATCGCGTTTTCCAAGTAGGTCTAGATACTCACGAACGTCTAACTCGGCTTTATCGCGAGCGGTTTGCGCAGCATCCAAGTTCGATTCAACTGCTTTTTCATTTCGACTGATGGCGGCAATCACATCGAACCAGGTGAACTCTGCGCGTATTGCGAGGCCACCCAGATCTAGCGAAGCAAATCGGTCAGCTAGCTCGTTCAGAGTTTGACGTCGTGGAGCAACCACCAACACTCGCTTTTCAGCTGAAACCAGGGCTGCGATTGTGTTCACCACCGTCTGCGTGTAGCCACAACCAGGCAAGGTTTCGACAGCGAAAGACTCACCGGCAACGGCACGATTGGCGATGGTGCGCTGAACTTTGTCAGCGTCTGTGACGATCAACGCGTCTTCGGCAACAGCAGAACCGCTTGAGGTTTCTTCAACCGCGTCGATAGAGTCTGCGCTGTCGACACCAGCCAGCCGACGCAGCAACTCCGTTTCTACCGGCTTTATGTCGGCATGAAGTTCGATAGACGCCGTTGCAAAAGTGCCAACGGCAAGAATGCGGCGGGTCTCAAGGTTGGCGTTTGCACCGGCGAGGTTGGCCAGATATTCGAGCGCCGAAATGGGCAGCAGATCTGAGCTGCCGGTCAGTAGCCCGAGAAGATACTGTTCGTCTAGCTTGGCGCCGTAACTGACCTCGAGCGCTTCGACGAGCCCTGGGTTCACTCTCGGATGCACACCAAGGTGCAGCTCAAAATCATCGGTCTTTCGCTCAAGGGTCAGTGGCCAGATAAAAATCGGAAGCGATAGGTCGAACCCGTCGTGCTCAAGATTTACCAAGCCCCCAACCAGCGCCAGGGCTTCGATTCCAAACTGAGAATCGAGATACTCAGAGCGCTGTTTGATTCGTTTTGCCGCCGAGTATGCACGTGAGAATGCCAACGGATCGCGAAAAAGATTCGAGAGCACACCCGACCGCGAGGCTGCCAACTGCGCTAAACCACCAGGATGCGATCGCTCTAGGTCGATTTGACCGACGTTGTTCGGCTCAAAGTTCAAGAGCGGGTTGGTGAAACCAATCTCACGGATTTCACGCAGCCAGACGTTCCAGTCGATGCGGGTTGAACCAGTGAACTCCATGGCTCAAGACTAACTTTTCAAAGGCACACTGGCTCGGAGGCGGGGCTGTTCGGCAGGGTATATTGGGGGTTTGCGGCTCCGTAGCTCAGTGGATAGAGCAGAGGTTTCCTAAACCTTGTGTCGTAGGTTCGATTCCTATCGGGGCCACCAAAAAAATCGGGTGTCACATGAAAGTGACACCCGATTTGCGTATATGACTCAAAAAACGCGCACGCCCTGCTTGGCAGCAAAATCCTGGTCGCTCTGAGTTAGGTAGATGATGCCCTCGATCAAGGCGATAATCGCGGGAATCCAAGTCCAGCAGAATAGTAGGTAGACCAAGCCGAGGCCAACCTTTCCAAGGTAAAACTTGTGAATGCCGAGACCACCGAGCAACAGAGCTAACACACCAGCGGTTACTCGCGACTTGAGCGGCGCATAGGGGTTCACACCCGGCTGAACGTAAGGGCCAGGTGCGGCTTGCATTGGGCTTGCCTGAGCATCAGCAAGCGGGTGACCACACTGTGGGCAAGCAGCCGCCATAGGGCTGACCGGGTTGCCGCAGTGACTGCAGAAGTTTCCTGCCATCTCTATCTCCTAAATTTGTAGGCATAGAGATTTCCCCCATGCATCAAAAAGATTAGTCGCAACGAACGACAAAAAACTTAGGCTGCCTGAGCGAAGTTTAAGAATTCGTCCCACTCGGGTTCGAATCGTTCTGCTCCGCGCACGGTCCAGGCAACACCCTGTGGCATTCTCGGAGCGCTAGGTAAAGCCCATCCGAGTTCGGCCAAAGTCTTGTCGCTCTTAGTGTTGTTGCACTTGAGGCAACAGGCTACAAGATTCTCCCAGGTGTCTTTTCCGCCTCGCGACTTAGGTTGAACGTGGTCGATGGTGTTGGCTGATTTTTGACAATAGGCACAGCGGTAGCCGTCACGCCTCAATACTCCCCTGCGAGAAACCGGAACTCGTCGAGTCGAGGGAACTCTCACGTACCGTTGCAACAGGATCACAGACGGAAGTTGGAAGTCAGCCGATGCGCTATGCACCTGCTGATCACCCGCGCCAGCGATCACGGTCGCTTTCTGATTCAGCACCAGAATCAGTGCACGTTTGAAAGAAACCACGGCGAGCGGCTCATACCCCGCATTTAGAACTAAAGTGCGCACAAATCTTCCTTTCGAATGCATCCAGACGGATTTCTGGATTTTCGGTCAGTTGCTCTTTCGCGCAAAAAAAAGCGCCGTCAAAAATGACGACGCAAGTTTTTAGCCATAACCCGGCAGGACTGATGGGGTTGACGTATTTGATAAACATGCTTGGCGGGCAGGCTCTTCAAACTCATCGACTCCTCCTTTGCTGGGGTAACGATTGAACTACTTGGGCACAGATTAGCGTGGCGATGCTTGCTGGGTTCTAAACGAAACGCCAATTTAAAGTGTCGATTTGGTATCGATGGCAACCGGTAAAGGTTCGAAGCTTAGCCTTCGATTCCCAGTCGCACGAAATAGTGGTTTGGGGTAAAGATCGGTGCGAGCTTGACCTTGTCACCGCGAAGCGGGGCGTGGTAGAACATTCCGTTACCCGCGTAGATTCCGTCATGGCTGTGGTCGTTCATGATCACGAGGTCGCCAGGCAGGGCATCCTCAGGCTTGATGATTTTGCCCATGCGAGCCTGACCGTTTACCGAGTGAGGCAGAGCGATTCCAAACTGAGAGAAGACGAACTTAACGTAGCCCGAGCAGTCGAAACCTGCCGGGGTCTCGCCACCGAATACATAGGGGACGCCAACGTACTTCGCGGCCACCTGCATAACCTTTTCGGTGTCATAGGTAGGGAACGGCGGGTTGAGCAAATAGTCTTCAGCGGTTGGGCCGCTGTAGTCGCGGTAGGCCGTGATCGTCTGCTGACGCAGAAGCTCTTCGGCCGATATGTCTTTGGCGGTGCCTCGCTTGTAGTTCTGCAGACCAATTTGCGTGACGGTCAAACCCTGGGTCTCGGCATTGGCCGAAAGCAGACTTGGGTCGAGCGAACCAACGCCTGCAAAGGCGGCCAACTCCGGGCTCATGGCATATGCCGGTAGTGCAAAAGTGGCCATCATGCCAGAGAAAACCAACATGGTCAGGTAGTTGCGCACGGGTTTTAGTCGGGCCGTGAGGGTGGTTCTAATCGCAGGAACGATGAAGGCAGAGCCGGTCAGTGCGTCTTGCGTGACTAATGGTGATGCAGCAGCGGTTTTAGCGGCAAGGCGCTCTGCCCTGCGCTCGGCGCGACGAATCGAGCGCTCTTGTTTTGCATGAGCGGATGCTTCGACCGAACTACGACTGCGCAACTCGAATTGCTCGAAGACGTTGATCTTCACGTCTGCGCGTCTGCGACCACCAGGCTTTTGAGCCAAGGCAAACCTCCAAGTTTCAGTAGCTCTTTGAGCAACTCTCGTATCGAAACTCATCGTTCTAAAAATCTGAATTACGAGAAGAGAAACCATTCAGATTCGATTGCAGGTTCAGGTTTGTGAACCGCAACATCTAAAGTTTACCCGCGGTTTGCGTCAATTCACGAAACTGAACCTGTGAATGTGCCTGTTCGGTTTAGGCGAACACTTCGACAAATAAGTGCGCAGCCAGATCGTGGTCGAGCGCCAAACCAGCTTCTTCGCCCTCGAGTGAAACAAAGATGCGGCCATCGATGTGGTCGGCGCTGATGGTGGCACCTGGCACCAGGCCTGCCCCCTTGAGTTCTGACAAAAATTCGGGATCGATCTGGATCGGTTCGCCAATTCGGCGAAGAACCAAGCCGGTTGCATTGCCAGAGTTGGCCAAAACCGAAGGCAATGAAACCACGCCCTCATCGAACCTCGGATTCGGCTTGAATCCGAGTTCTTCTAGGCCGGGAATTGGGTTGCCATAGGGCGAAAGATCTGGCGATGAGATTAGCGAAATGATCTTGCGCTCGACCTGCTCACTCATGACGTGCTCCCAGCGACAAGCCTCTTCGTGAACAAACTCCCACTCGAGACCAATCACGTCAGCTAACAACCGCTCAGCCAAGCGATGTTTGCGCATCACTCTCACCGCTTCGAGTCGACCTGCGGCGGTGAGTTCTAGGTGACGGTCGTCGGCAACTTCGACTAGACCATCGCGAGACATTCGGTTTACGGTCTCCGAGACCGTTGGGCCCGAGTGCCCTAGACGTTCTGAAATGCGAGCTCGAAGGGCAATCTGCCCCTCCTCCTCGAGTTCCAAAATGGTGCGCAAATACATTTCGGTTGTATCAATAAGATCGGTCACAGTTCACCTCCAAACTCGTCTTTCCCTATTATCAAGCACGACGGGGGTTGCATCGGCAAAGTGTCGAGTTGGGCTGGCGATATACTTGTTCAATGACCGACATCCAGATTCCAAGCTCACTACTACCCGCCGATGGTCGCTTCGGTTGCGGACCATCGAGACTTCGTGAGGCCCAACTAACTGCGTTTGCCGTCGAAGGCGCGAAACTGATGGGCACCTCGCACCGCCAGGCTCCGGTCAAGAACCTCGTGAAGCGTGTGCAGGAGGGTCTCCTCGAGTTGTTCCACAACCCAGCCGGTTACGAAATCGTCTTGGGTAACGGTGGCTCGACGGCATTCTGGGATGCCGCGGCGTATTCTCTGGTTCAAAACAAGGCCCAGAATCTGGTGCACGGTGAGTTTGGTGCGAAGTTCGCGAGCGCACTCACCAACCCTTGGTTAGACAAGCCGACGGTAATCAACGGCCAGCCAGGTTCAAGACTTGAGCTCGCAGCCGAAGCCGGAATCGACTCCTACTGCTACGCACAGAACGAGACATCCACGGGTGTGGTGACCCCCGTCAAGCGGGTTTCCGGCGCAGACTCGGGCGCCCTCATGTTCACCGACGCGACTTCAGCGGCCGGAGGTATCGATTTTGACCCTCTCGAAACCGACGTCTACTACTTTGCTCCGCAGAAGAACTTCGCATCTGACGGTGGTCTTTGGTTCGCTCTCATGTCGCCTGCCGCGATCGAGCGTGCCGAGCAAATCGCCGCGAGCGACCGCTTCATTCCCGAGTTCTTGAGTGTCAAAACAGCAATCGATAACTCTCGCCTAAACCAGACCCTAAACACGCCGGCTATCGCGACTCTGTACTTGCTCGGTGAACAAATCAAGTGGATGAACGACAACGGCGGCCTCGCCTGGGCAGATTCACGAACCAAGGTCGCTTCGAACCACCTCTATGAGTGGGCTGAAAAGTCTTCTTTTGCTACCCCTTTTGTTAGCCAGCTTGAGCACCGCTCTCAGGTGGTAGTCACGATCGACTTCGACGACGCGGTAGACGCTGCTATGGTCGCCAAGACCCTTCGCGCCAACGGCATCGTAGACGTTGAACCATATCGCAAACTTGGCCGCAACCAACTTCGCGTTGCAACTTTTGTAGCGACAGATCTGCAAGAGGTAGAGCAACTCACCGCAGCCATCGACTACGTTGTCGAACAACTGGGTTAGTTTGAATACGTGAAATTCTTCGTCAAGGAATCTGAGCGAAAGCCAGACCCAGCGCCACTCAAAACGAACGCTCGCGCTGTTGTGGTTGTCGGAGTTATCGCTTGGGCTCTAGTCTTAGCGCTTTTTGTTTTTGTTCCGACGGCGACCCCAGCGGGAAAACAGTGGTGGCTTACCACCTGCGTCTTCGGAATCATCCTCGGCGTCTTCGCCTGGTTCAAGGTCGGTCGTCGCTAGCGATTGGTCACTGCCTTCGGCTTCAACTTGGGCACGCTCTTCGTTGTCTTCGGCTAGCTGACTGTCTTCGTCTGGAACATCTTCAAAATCGGCGTCGACCTCGTCTGAATCGGCCTCAGCCTCTTCATCTGCGTCGTCGTCATCGCCTTCTTCTGATTCAGCTTCGGCAAGTTCAGTAGCTTCTAGGGCTGCCTGTGCTTCTAGCTCTGCCTGCAGCGCCTTCCAGTCAGCGAGCCGTTCAGACCAAGGCACCCAAGCCGGTGCCAAAAGCGCCTTGTCACCCGGCAGCAAAACTACCTCTGAGATGGTTTGGTTGCCATCGGGGGCGTCAAAAATAGTTACCGACCACTGCCAGCCCTGGTAGCCGTCGAGCTTCGATTCGAAAATGTACGAGAAGGCACCTTCGCCTTCATCAATCACATCGATGAAGTTTGAGACCGCCTTCTCACCCGCAGTTTCTACAGCCGCGGAACGAGCTAGGTCAATAAAGCGCTTTGGGTCTGGCTTAGTCATCCAGCTCGTCAGCCACCTTGCGCAACAGCCCGGCGATCTTCTTGGCCGAGGCCGGCTCTGGTTGCTTGCCGCGGTTAAGCCCAGCGCCTAGGTTGTCGAGCAGGCGAATTAGGTCTTGCACAATCACAGCCATCTCATCGGCCGGCTTACGTGAACGACGAGCGAGACTGATCGGAGCTTCAAGAATTCGAACCGAGGTTGCTTGAGCACCACGCTTGCCATCGAAGAGGCTGAATTCGACTCTAGAACCGGGCTTGACGCTGGTGATTCCTGCCGGAAGCGCGCTCGCGTGCAGATAAACCTCGTCGCCCTCATCGGATGCAATGAATCCGAATCCCTTAGCGTCGTCGAAGAACTTCACTTTGCCGGTTGGCATGGCTACCTCTTTCAATAAACCAGCCATTAGTTTACCTGCCAATGGGTTGCGCACTGAAGGTATCCTAGAAGGATGGCTAAACCTAAAGAACCCTCAAACACCTCACGCGCCGAAAACGTGCTCGCCTTCATGGCTGTCGGTGTGATCGGCGTCTCGCTTCTCACCATTGCAGTGCTTCTAGTGGCCTACGCCACCGGCGTCACGAGCCTTCCGGTTCTGCTGCCGCTGCTGCCATTCATCGGTCTGCCAATCGGCATGCTCTTGATAATCGCCCTCGCCATTGTTGGCGCTAACCGTCGCAAACGCGAAGGTAACTAACCCATCAAGGTTTATTACTGATGAGCGATGTGCTGAAGGTAGCCGAGCAGTTACGCAAGCTCGACGATCAATTAATTTCGCAGCTCATCAAGCGTTGCCAAATCAACCCTTCGCCCGCGAAAGACTTTTTTGACCTCGCCGCGAGTTTTCTACAGACCAAATCTCAGGATGCTTGGCTGAACACCGCGAATCGAACCACGCTTGAACAGCTGAGGTCAGCTGTCGAGACGCACACCGAAAAGCAGCAACAAACGTTCGCCGACCCGATGTTCGGAATCTCGGTCGATCGCTTGTCAAGCGACCCAAAGCTGCTCGACCTGGTAACGGCAAAACTTTCGGCTGACCAACTAAAAACTGAGGTCGCGTCAAAACCTGCCACGACGCAAGAGCTGGCCGATAGTGGCATCCGAGCGTTTTTGACAGTCTTGGCAATCACGGAGTTTGTCTATGAGCTTGAACACCGTTACCTTCGCGAGGTTGGTAAACATGGTTTGGCGTTGCCCGATGTAAAACGCTTCTCGGCTCACCTGGGCCTTGATGCCGACCTGGTCAAGCAAATCTGGGAGATTGCGCGCCTCAGTGGCGTGGTCACTTCGCTCGATTCTCGGTGGGTTCTAGGTGAGCAGGCACGCGCATGGCTTGATTCACCAACCACCCTGCGCTGGCAATTGCTGGCTAACAGCTGGTTTGAACTTTTGGGTAGCTCGGCCAATGAAGATCTTAAAGAGCACTTCAAACAACCATCGAGCCTGACGCTAAGTGAGTCATTCGGCTGGATCTACCCACTGAGCGACGCAATCGGAACGACTAAACAACTCAAGGTGACCGATTTTGCCGAAGTGATCGGCCTAACCGCTAACGGTTCACCTGCGCCGTGGTTTTATCAAGTGGTTGCGGCCGATTTTGCGGGTGCCACCAAGGCGATCGCAAAACATTTTCCGGCCACTTCGAGCCGCATCATCGTTCAGGCAGACCTGTCGATAGTCGCGCCTGGTCCACTGGATCAAAAAGTTGAGAAAGGCCTGCGCCGGTTTCTCGATGCAGACAAAGTGGGGCTCGCGAGTCACTTTCGCATCAGCGCATTGAGTGTGAGTTATGCACTCGAATCTGGCTTGGCCATCGGCGACATTCGCACCGAACTTAGCTCGCTCTCTGAAAAAACTTTGCCCCAACCGGTTGAATACCTGCTCACCGAGGTAGCCAAGCGTTTTGGTCGCATCAAGGTGATTGCCGATTCAGCTGGCAGCGCGAGCTTTGTTGAAGTCACCGAACCGACCCTCGCTCTCGAGTTGGCAAACGATGTGAGGCTTCGCTCGCTTGGTCTTCGCCAAATTGAAGCACTGCGATTGTTCACAAAATTCAGCACGGATGTTGCCTACTTCACCCTTCGCGACAACGGGCACCTTGCGGTGCGCCTAGATGCTCGCGGCAAACTCATTTCGCCAGAGAAGAATGCCTTGAGTGTCGGGGCAAGCGACAAGGTAAGCCCAGTCGAATCGAGCATCGAGAGATTGCGCGCGGCCGACAGCGTCGGAGGTTCTAGCGACGATGAAACCAAGTTGCGCCAGGTTCAGTTAGCGATAAAGAACAAGGCGAACATCCGCGTGGTTTATGTGGGTCGCGATGGCGGCGAGTACCAATTCGTTCTAGAACCAATCGGCCTAGCGAACGGGCGTTTGCGTGGTCGCGATCGCAAAGCCGATATCGAACGCACCCTGCCGATGACCAACATCATCACGCTCGAATTGACCTAAGGCAATCAAACATGTCGGCGACAGAAACTAGGCTTAAACGATGACCGGACCGCTAATCATTCAGAGCGACAAGACCGCTCTGCTCGAGGTTGAACACCCAGATGCGGTCGACGCGCGCCACGATCTGGCAGTCTTTGCCGAACTTGAGAGAGCTCCCGAACACATACACACCTACCGAATCACAAAACTCGGGCTGTGGAATGCGCGCGCTGCTGGGCACGACGCTGACTTCGTGCTTGGCGTTCTCGACCGATACGCCAAGTTCGCGGTTCCAACCTCGGTGCGCACCGACATCGTTGAAACCATGTCTCGTTACGGTCGGCTGGTCATTCGACGATCAGAAGACGGCGGTCTCGAACTAACCTCAGACAGCCCTGCGATTTTGGTTGAAGCTGGGCACCACCGCAAGATGGCCGACCTACTCGGCGGCCGAATCAGTGAGACAGCTTTTCGGATTCAAGACTGGGCACGCGGCGCCGTCAAACAAGAACTTCTAAAACTTGGATGGCCGGCCGAAGACCTTGCCGGATACACCGAAGGAACCCCCCACCCAATCGACCTAAACGAGTCGGGTTGGAGCATTCGCGGTTACCAAAGGCTTGCCGTAGAAAAGTTTTGGGATGGCGGATCGGGCGTCGTAGTGCTTCCGTGTGGCGCTGGCAAGACCATCGTTGGCGCAACAGCCATGACTGTGGCGAAGACCAGCACGTTGATTCTTGTGACGAACACCGTGTCAGCCAGGCAGTGGAAAGCTGAGTTACTCAAGCGCACCAACCTAAGCGAAGACGACATCGGCGAGTATTCGGGTTCGGTCAAAGAGGTAAAGCCGGTAACCATCGCGACCTACCAAATTCTAACCACCAAACGAAAGAGCGAATACGCCCACCTCGCCTTGCTGGACGCAAAAGACTGGGGACTCATCGTTTATGACGAAGTTCACCTGCTACCGGCACCAATTTTCAAAATGACCGCCGATCTGCAGGCACGCCGGCGACTTGGACTGACCGCAACTTTGGTTCGAGAAGATGGCAAAGAGGGTGACGTTTTCTCACTCATCGGTCCGAAGCGTTTTGATGCGCCATGGAAAGAGATCGAGGCCCAGGGCTACATCGCCCCCGCGGCCTGTTTCGAAGTTCGAGTCGACCTTCAAGACGAAGAACGTCTTGACTATGCAATGTCTGCTCAAGATGACCGCTATCGCATCGCGGCAACCTCGCCCGTGAAGATCGAGGTCATGCAAAAACTTCTTGCTCGCCACCAAGGCGAGCCAACCCTGATTATCGGCCAGTACCTAGACCAGATCTACACGGTTGCCGAAGCACTGAAGGTGCCTTTTATCACCGGTGAAACTCCGGTTGACGAGCGCGAACGGCTGTTCCAGGCATTCCGTGATGGCACCGAGACCACCCTGGTGGTTTCGAAGGTGGCAAACTTCTCGATCGACCTTCCAGAGGCTTCGGTAGCTATTCAGATTTCAGGTTCCTACGGTTCGAGGCAAGAAGAGGCTCAACGCCTTGGTCGCCTACTGAGGCCCAAGGCCGATGGCCGCAAGGCCTCGTTCTACACGATCATCGCTCGTGACACGGTTGACCAAGACTTTGCCCAAAACCGTCAGCGTTTTCTTGCCGAGCAGGGCTACAGCTATGAAATCTTGGATGCCGAGCCGCTCTAAATCACCCCTCAACTAAATCCCAAGACACTCAAAGCGCGCTCACAGCAATCTCTCAGCCAAGGCTAGGATGCTGTGGATATGGCAAATGAACCCATCAAGGTATTAGTCGTCGATGACGAGCCGAACATCCGTGATCTACTCACCACCAGCCTGCGTTTCAATGGCTTCGCCGTTTATGCGGTGGGCAACGGAAACGACGCTGTGGTTGCTGCCGAAAAGGGTAACCCCGACATCATTCTTCTAGACGTAATGCTGCCCGATCAGAGCGGTTTTGCAGTCACCAAAAAGTTGCGCTCAATGGGCATCGACGTGCCAGTGCTATTTCTTACGGCTCGTGACGAGACCGAAGACAAGGTGACCGGCCTTACCGTCGGTGGCGACGACTACATGACCAAGCCGTTCAGCCTCGACGAGATCATGGCTCGAATCAACGCGATTTTGCGTCGCACTCAAAAAGTTGAAACCTCAGAGAGCGTGATTGAAGTCGGCGAAATCTCGATGAACGAAGACGCTCACGAAGTTTTCGTGAACGGAGAGCTCGTCGAGTTCTCTCCGACCGAGTACAAGCTGCTGCGGTTCTTGATGTCGAACGCCAACCGAGTGCTCACCAAGTCTCAGATTCTCGATCACGTTTGGGAGTACGACTTCGGCGGAGAAATGGGAATCGTAGAGTCGTATGTGAGCTACCTGCGCAAGAAACTTGACCCATTGACTAAAGAGCCGGTAATCGTCACCAAGCGCGGTGTTGGCTACCTGTACAAGGCTCCAAAGAAAGATAAGTAGTTTGAGGCAAAAGAGTGTTTTGGTTTGGGAGCGCATTTCACTGCGCTCAAAACTGACGACTCTTTCGGTAGCCCTGATCGGGCTTCTTCTTGTGGTTTCGAGCGTCGGAACCATGGCACTGCTTCGCACCTACCTGCACCAGACTCAAGATGCCGTGTTGGTCTCTACCCTCGAGGTCATGAGCCAGCAGAGCCCACTGACAGTAGAAAACGATCTGGCCACAAGGCAGTTGCGTTTGCCAAGCCTACCTAGCGGTTACTACATCGCTTTTCTTGACCCCAGCGGTGGTTTGGTTTTGGCATTCTCGTCTTCGGCCGATGGCGCAGGGCAGCTTCCAAATCTGACTAACTTCACCCTTCCGGCGGTACTGGCCACCCGCGGCTTACCCTTCGAGGTTGATGATCGTGGTCGCTTTGTTCAAGAGAACGAAGGTGCCGGCTGGCGCTTGATCGCAGCCCCTGCACAAGCTTTTCCGGGTTCGGTGATAGTGGCCCTACCAACCGAAACCAACAACGGACTAATCAAGCAGTACCGAAACGTCGGCCTCGTGTTTGGGGCTTTTCTCTTGGCCTTGAGCGGTCTCGCCATTTGGTTGACCATCACCAGGGCGCTAAGACCACTCAAAGAGGTTGAGCGCACTGCGGCCGCAGTCGCCGCCGGTGACACCAGCCAGCGACTCATCGAGCTCGAAGGTTCGACCGAAATGTCTCGTGTTAACAGATCACTGAACACGATGCTCGATTCGATCGACGATGCCCTGGATGCTCGTGGCAAGACTTTAGAGCAGATGCGACGTTTCGTGGCCGACGCCAGCCACGAACTGCGCACTCCCCTGGTTTCGGTTCGTGGCTATGCCGAACTTTATCGAATGGGCGCTCTGGGAGAAAAAGCCAAACTCGACGACGCTATGTCTCGCATCGAGTCAGAAGCCGTTCGCATGACCACCCTGGTTGAGAGCTTGCTCTCGCTCGCTCGCCTTGATGAGGCGAAGCCTCTCGAACTTATCGATTGCGACATTTTGGAGCTTTGCAAGGGGGCCGCAAAGGATGCGTCGGTTGCTGAGTACCGTCGTGACATTCGTGTTGTTGGCTTAGACGGAAATGCACTTGCCCCAGACGCACAGGTGTGTGCAAGCGTCGACCAAAACGTCATCAAACAGGTTTTGATAAATCTTTTGGCTAACGCGTCGCGATTCTCGCCAGAAGATAAGCCGGTTTTCGTGGCTGCCGGAGTTCAGGGTGACTCCTTGGTGATTGAGGTTCGTGACAGTGGCGAGGGTATTCCAAAGGCACTTCGAGAGAAGGTCTTTGAGCGGTTCTACCGTGCCGATAACTCGAGAAATCGAGAAACCGGCGGAAGCGGCCTAGGGCTAGCGATTGTCAAAGCCCTGGTCGAAAAACACGGTGGCACTATTAAGGTGCTAGAGACAAAAGGTGGCGGAGCTACCATGCAGGTAAAGCTTCCGCAGGTTTAACTTCGGCCCTGCGCCACTTTTGCAAAAAAAGTTATCCACAGATATTTTTCGGCTATACAAAGCGAAGCAAAACTGCCCCAAAATTCTTGGCATGACGCAATTCTCAGTAGATGCCGCACAGGTGCTGGCAGCCAATAGCAACATTCAATCGACCATCGGCCGCCTACGCGGCGAGATCGATAACCTACACGCGCAACTGCAAGGGCTTCAAAACTCTTGGCAGGGCGTTGCCGCTAATTCTTTCCAAGAGCTTGTCAGCCGTTGGCGAGTGACCGAATCGACCGTCTCTGACCAACTCGGGCAGATTGGTCAGGCACTCGCCCACGCAGCCACCCAATACTCCGACGTCGAAAACGCAAATACTCGACTGTTCAGCTAGAGACCCTCTGGGAGAGCGCCTCCCCTCGCTACACCCCAGAGTCTCTTGCCCGGCGTTCAGCTTCCGGGTAAGAGAAAAGGGCGAAGCCAAATCGGCTTCGCCCTTTTTCTTTGTTTGAACTAGAAGTCCATGCCTCCACCAGGAGCAGCAGGTGCAGCTGCTGGTTCTGGCTTGTCGGCGACTACAGCCTCGGTGGTTAGGAACAACCCAGCGATCGATGCTGCGTTCTGCAGAGCTGAACGGGTCACCTTTACAGGGTCGTTGATTCCGGCCTTGAGCATGTCGACATATTCACCGGTCGCGGCGTTTAGACCCTGACCTGAAGGAAGCGATGCAACCTTCTCGGCAACAACGCCGGCTTCGAGGCCTGCGTTGATGGCAATCTGCTTAAGCGGTGCCGAGATAGCGACGCGAACGATGTTCGCTCCGGTTGCTTCGTCTCCGGTTAGCTCGAGCTTTTCGAAGGCGGCCTTACCTGCCTGAATTAGAGCAACACCACCACCGGCGACGATGCCCTCTTCAACTGCTGCCTTGGCGTTGCGCACTGCATCTTCGATGCGGTGCTTGCGCTCTTTGAGCTCAACCTCGGTAGCGGCACCAGCCTTGATGACTGCTACACCACCAGCGAGCTTGGCAAGACGCTCTTGAAGCTTCTCGCGGTCGTAGTCGCTGTCGGTGTTGTCGATCTCTTTGCGAATCTGGTCAACGCGACCCTTGATTGCCAACTCGTCGCCAGCACCCTCAACAATGGTGGTCTCATCTTTAGTGATGACAACCTTGCGGGCACGACCGAGAAGGTCGAGAGTTGCGGTCTCGAGGCGAAGGCCGATCTCTTCAGAGATAACCTGACCGCCGGTGAGAATCGCGATGTCTTGAAGCATTGCCTTGCGACGGTCGCCGAAGCCAGGGGCCTTGACGGCAACTGACTTGAAGATGCCGCGAATCTTGTTTAGAACCAAAGTGGTCAGAGCTTCACCTTCGATGTCTTCACCGATGATTAGCAGTGGCTTGCCAGTCTGGATAACCTTCTCGACGATCGGCAGAAGGTCTTTCATTGCCGAAACCTTCGAGTTGACGATCAGAACGTAGGCGTCTTCTAGCACTGCCTCTTGACGGTCTGGGTCGGTCACGAAGTAAGCCGAGATGTAGCCCTTGTCGAAGCGCATACCCTCGGTTAGCTGTAGCTCGATGCCGAAAGTGTTTGACTCTTCGACGGTTACAACACCTTCACGGCCAACCTTGTCGATAGCCTCTGCGATTAGTTCACCAATCTGGGTGTCACCTGCTGAGATCGAGGCGGTAGCGGCAATCTGCTCTTTCGAGTCAACCGGCTTAGCCTGAGCGAAGAGCTGTTCGATAACAGCGGCAACGGCCTTGTCGATTCCACGCTTTAGTGAGATTGGGTCGGCTCCCGCTGCAACGTTGCGAAGACCTTCGCGAACGAGTGCCTGCGCCAGAACCGTTGCGGTGGTGGTACCGTCACCTGCGACGTCGTCGGTCTTCTTGGCTACCTCTTTGACAAGCTCGGCGCCGATGCGCTCGAACGGGTCTTCTAGCTCGATTTCTTTAGCAATCGAGACACCGTCGTTGGTGATGGTGGGCGCGCCCCACTTCTTTTCTAGAACGACGTTGCGACCGCGAGGGCCAAGGGTGACTTTCACAGTGTCGGCGAGGATGTTCAATCCGCGCTCTAGGCCACGACGGGCCTCTTCGTTGAAACTAATGATCTTTGCCATTTTTGGTTTTTCTCCGATGGTTCAGAAATGGGTTGGTTAGCACTCAAGGGTTTTGAGTGCTAATCCATTATTAGCACTCAGGGCATGAGAGTGCAAGTGGAACACGGGCCATGTGAATCGCCCTGGGCGAACATCCGGCAACAAACTGGGCGAACATCCGGCAACAAAAATGCCGCCCTCTTTCGAGAGCGGCATCTGTGGTTACGAAAGCGATTAACCGATTACGTTGACCTTGTCAGCCTGAGGACCTTTGTCGCCAGCCTTGATTTCGAATTCAACCTTCTGGTTTTCGCGAAGTTCTTTGTATCCATCGCCCTGAATAGCGCTGAAGTGTACGAATACTTCTGCACCGCCATCCTCAGTGATGAATCCATAGCCCTTTTCGGCGTTGAACCACTTGACGGTTCCTGTTGCCATTGCATACTCCTGTTACC
>JACCDM010889014.1_pt1 | contig 22229 bp, 3 predicted proteins | sample 7445851 | NCBI WGS metagenome assembly JACCDM01 (sample SAMN15323438, study PRJNA562643) | freshwater metagenome | isolation source: river surface water | place: USA:Blue River Watershed | collected 2017-08-16
ACGGAGTTATGTTCGGTTACATCGGTACCAGTGGAACCCCGAGCATTTCAACCACAACTGGTGCGTTGTCAATTACTGGAGATTCATCATCGAGAAATAACTCGAGAACTATTCCAGTGGGTATTTATGGTTCAAACATCTCTGCAACCTCCACTGGAAATATCTCAATCACTTCCACAGCTGGGTCACTTGCAGACGGAGAGCTAAATAACAACAACGGTACTTCAACTATCTCCAGTACTTCTGGATCTGTAACTATTGCTGGCACAGCATCCGGTGCGCCTATGAGACTTGAGCTTTACAACATAAGTGGCGCCAGCGTTACCATTCAGGCAAATAAGCCTTCCTTCACTACCACCACCATCACAAGTTCAGGTGCTGTAGTTATTGAATCGCCAAGTGGAGCTGACTCTTTTGGTGCTGCAGTAACAACTTCGGGTTTGACCATAAGTGGCAGCCCCTCATCGGTTCGAATTGGAAAAACCACCAACACTGCATACGACGTCACAGTAGCCGGTGCAATTTCGGCGGCAGGTCCAATATCGGTTTACGGAGCGAACGTTTCTTTGGGTGCCGCATTGACGTCAACTACTTCTGGTAGCGATGTCCTCCTCAAGGGAACTGGAAACATCAAATTAACTGCAACTTTGACCTTGCAGACCAACGGAGGAGACATAGTCTTTTGGGCTGACTCGGATGGCAACAGCACGGGATACATCGACATCGATGCGGGTTCGACATTTAATACAGTCAACGGAACTGTGTCGCGAACCTCCAGCGGAGGCGGAAATATGATCTTCGCTGGAGGTAACACCTCTGAAGCTGGTACTGGTTACCCCACAGGTTATTCAGTTTCTGACAACAATTACGGTGGTTTTTGGATTGGCGACGGCGGAAGCACCGCATCGGTGACCAATTTCTATACCGGTGGTGGAAAGTTCGTAGTCAAGGCAAAGTCAGCCGGTTCCGTAGACGCCGTAGCCTTCAATTACGGGACAAAACTATGGGCAAACGCCGGCCAAATCGACATCGACGGTCAGAACAGTTCTAATGGTATTGGTGTTCAGCTCGCGCGCCTGACGGGTCCTACTTCTGATTTCTTTAGTTCATCAAACACCACTCCAGCAATAAAAATAAATGCTTCTAGCGGAACCAGCCACGGATTTTTATCTGGTTACAATCAAGCAACCGCACACAACGTTTTCATTCAAGCCACAGGCACTGGCGGTGTAACGATTGTTGGCGAAGGAGGAGCTCAAGATCTCGTTGATGTTGGTCTGAACGCGACCGATATTCTTTCAGTTGGCACCATTTCAATCACAGCCTCTAGCACCGGATGGAACGGTGGGCTATTCACGGGCTCACTTGCAAACAACACGAGTGGTACCAGCAGTTATCTGGGCTATTGCACGGTCGCGGTTTGTGGTTCGACAAGCCAGGTAATTTCGTCCAGCGCTAACATAAACATAGTCGCAAATCGTTTTGCTTCTTGGAATGCCGACACGAACCTAAAGGTGAATACTTCAGGGGCTTTTAAATTTGAACCAAGCGATGCCGCCGGTTTTAGCGAGTTCAAAGTTTCAGGCGCTTCGGGCCTAGCATTCTCTGAAGATTGTGGTGGCGTGACCATCGGCAAGGACCAGTCAACCAATGCCTATACAGCTAACAACGTCGAGTTTTATCCAAGCATCAAAATCGCCGGACCAATTCGACTATACGGACATTCAATCAACATTCGAGGAAATCTCGAAACCACTGGTGGAAGCGCGAGCGAAATACGCATAAAACTCGTAATGCGTATTTTTGTTGAATCAAATTACTCACTAAAAACCGCCGGTGGAAATGTGGTGCTCTGGCCTGGTCGAGGCAAAGTGGCTGGTACCAATCTGCCTGGATCAATGATTTACCTAAACACCGGATCTTCGATTTCTACCGGCGGTGGAAAAATCTGGTTAGCCGGTGGTTTGGACGATGGTGGTGCAGATTCAAACATCACGGCGTCTCGTGGGGCTTGGTCATCGCTGGCGCCAAACGATGGGCTGCCAGATGGACACGCAACCGGATACAACGACGCAAATGAGTGGCGTGCTGGAGTTTATGCTGCTTCGGGCGTGAGCATGTATTCCGCTGGTGGTGACATTTTTATTGCAGGAGCGCAGGGGCCTTCGAGCGCAGATGGTTGGGGCCACGTGGTTTTGCGTTACGGAGTCTCAATTGACTCCGGTTCGGGACGAATCGGCATTTGGGGGCGATCCCTTTCCGGGTCAACGGTCTGGAGCCAAGGTATCGACTTGTCTGATGGAGATTCTGGCAACCCTGTAATTATTACCTCAAATGCTTCTTCAGCCGATGCAATTACCTTGTATGGAGATTCGAGCGCTGGACCTGCATGTTCTCGAGGAATCACGGCCTATTGGCACAGGGTTTACAGTTCAGTTTCGGGATACCAAGGTCCGCAAATTCTAGCCACTCACTCTACCGGGGGTATAAACCTCACTGGAATTGCAAGCACAGCATCGTGTGACACTGGATGGGGAATTGATGCTGAGTTCGTAGATATTCTCGCCAAGGGCGGACCTATCACAATCAACGCGACCTCAAACTCGCACGCTAGCGCTGCAGGACTAGTAACTGGTTGGCGTAATAACGCTTCTAATTTGTTACGCATTGGTGCTTGGGCTGTTTCGGGTACAGGTACTTCAGGTGGCGGCATCATCACTTCACCACTCAGCGGGCTGGTTACCGACTTTACGAGCTCATCGTCAAACGTCACCATCAACATTGACTCCGCGTATTCCTGGGAAGGTGGTTACGGAACAGTAGTCAATACTTCCGGAAGTTTGTCTATTTATCCTGCAACCTTGTCGGGCGGACTTGTTACCGCAAGTAATTCATTCAAGCAGGATCAGAACACCACTAATCGACGTTTTGGCCAGTTCACTACACCGACAACTTTGTCGTCATTCACATTTGGAACAACCGGTACCACATCCAATTACAGCTATTTGTCTAACGTTTCTGCTGCCGGTGCAATAACGATGTATGGCGGCACCATCACTACTGAGAACCTAACTACTAGTGCAACCTCGGGTACTGGAATTTTGGTTAAGGCAAACGGAGACATTGGAACTACTGCAGGCTCATCTGGTACTCGAGCGAAGATTACCGTTACCGGCACCAATAGCACTGCGCCGATCGTGCTTTGGTCAAACGCTGACTTCTCCGGTACTGGATCGATTTCTATTGGAAATTACACGGATATTTCTACTGTCAAAGGCGCGATAACTCTCGCAGGCTCTGCATCGGCAGGAGAATCGAGCCCCACTGGTTTTGCCTGGGGTAGCGCAAGCAATCCAAGCGGTGTTGCCCTAGGTTCTTCGGCAGCGTCTGAAAATGTGAAGGTCACAAGCACCGATGGCAACATCACAATTAAGGGCCAGACCAACAACGTTGCGAGCAACATGGGTGTCTCTGTGTTCTCAGGTGACACGGTTAGCAGCTCGAATGGCACTGTCTCAATTTATGGAAAGAGCATTCAGCCCACCGGAACCAACAACGGACACGCAATATATTTGAATCAGGCAGGCGGATTTGCAACGACAATCAGCGCTGGAGCAACCACGGGAACTGCTGTAACACTTTCAGGACTTGTTACCACCGCAAGTTCAAGTGCTTCAACTAACGCATTCGGTGTATTAGCTTGGCCAAGTACCGGATCCATGAGCATCAGCGCGCCGAATGGTGGTTCAATTTCGATAGTCGGCTCCTCTTCTACTGGAGCTGGTAGCGATGCAATTGAGTTAAATAAAACAACCATCTCTGCTGTTGGTGGAAACATTTCTTTGGATGCTGGAAGCCAAGAAATTAGTTTCTCAGGTAACGCAGGGGCAAACACAATTGGTGGTAGCTCTTCAACTTCAAAATCTGGTGAAATCACAGTCAAGGCCGATTCAATTGTTTTCTCGTCAACCGCGAATACCTTTCAAAACGCTTCTAAACTCTCATTCGTTAGCACGGCAAATTCATTCAGTGCCGCTTCGACCTACGGAAGCGGAATCGTAGTTTCAAATACGAACGCACTGCAGATTGGTAAATCAACTAATACAGCCAACCTCACTATTAGCGGAACTTACAGCATCGCTGGGCCAATTGATATATACGGTGGCGCCGTTGCAATCAATGGGAACCAGACAACAACTAATAGCGGAAATATTTCGATCACAGCAAGTGGTCAGTATTCGGGAACAGGAAATCTAGATGCTGCAGGGTCAATTTCTCTGACTGTAGGGTCTCTCACCAGCATGACAGGTTCATTTACTTCTGCTGGACCAAATGGAGTGCAAATTCTTGCAACTGCTGACGATATAAATATCTCGGGTTCAATAACCGCCAACAACTCGTCTACTGCACCAATTCTTTTGAAGGCTAAAGCCAATGTTTTCATGCTGGCTAATACCACCTATACGACTAATGGCGGACCTGTTACGCTCTGGTCTCGGTACGCCGCCGATAACACGTCCAGCACTCTCGGCCGCATAACCATGCAGCACGGAACTTATATAAACAGTAAGGGCGGAGCCATCACGCTGGCTGGTTCTAACTCCGTAGATGCAACAAGTGGGCTCCCGAACGGTTATGCGCTCTCAAATGCCACAACACGTGCTGGCGTAAACATCGGCGTTTCCGGTTCTGGAACAGATACCAGCAACATGACTGCTCGATTGCACTCAAGTGGCGGAAATATTCAAATCCGAGGCAAGAACATTATTGATGCCACCGGTGGTTATGGTGGCGTAGACCTTATGCCTGGACACTCAATCAACTCGGGAACTGGAAGCATCTATATCGATGGCTGGACTACCGGCACCGGTAATGGTGTTTACATTGAGTCTTCATCTTCAGTTCTATCTACCATCACTTCTGCAGCAACGTTGAACAATTCTGTGCCTGCGATCGAAATTGCTGGGGACTGCGATAGTACATCTACCACAACCACCAATCAGCGTGGAATTGAAATTGGCTCAGCAGGGTCGACTATCTCGGCAACTGCCGGAGGAAACATTTGGCTCAGGGCTACAAACTCAGCAGCGCACTCAACAAACCGAGGCGCACTTTACATCGGAGGCGCAAATATCGTCGCCTCAACCGGGTTCGTGAAGTTGGATGGTGGAACCAGTGGAGTAGTTACGTCTATTTCTGGCGGCACCACAAACCTTGGTGCCATATCAACCGACACTGCTCAGGGCGCTGTCACCATAATTGGTGACCGTATTACTTCAGCGGGCACTACGACGATTAAGACGTCCGGCGCCGTAGTAGAAGAATCAAGTGGCGACTCATTTGCTGGCACATTCACGGCTGCAACGTTTAACGTAACTGCGGGGGCTGCCAGCCTTCGAATCGGAAAATCGACCAATACGTCAGACATCACACTTTCAGCTGGAGCTGTATCTACGACAGGAAATATAGACATAACCGGCGGTGCCCTAACTTTGAGTGCACCTCTTACTACGACTTCTGCCGGAAAAGTAACGCTCAAGGCCGCGGGAACTTTAACAGTTAATCGCAATATCGACGCCGATGGCGAAATCATGCTGGTAGCTGGAACGAATTTTGTTGCTGCGGCTGGAGCAACTGGGAGTTATAGAACTTTCTCGACTACTGACGATGACATAACCATTTGGACAAACTTCGTAAGCTCCACTGCTGGAGGTTTCTCAATCGGAAACTACACGCGAATTGACGCCTCTGGCGGTGACATCACAATCGGCGGTGGAACTGACACGGATAGCAATCTTCGACCAGATGGCCCAGTAGTTTCTTCTTCAGATGACGGCATGACTTTAGGAACCAGCGCGGTAACTAATGGGGTAATCATCAAGTCTTACGATGCAACTAATCCCGCAGCAGTCAAAATGGGAGCAATTTCTCTTCATGGCAAGACAACTTGGTCTAGCACCGCTGCTTCTGGAATTGAATACCATCCAGGTTTACAAGTCTCAGGCGGAACAGTGTTTATGAAGGGTGAAATTGCAAACGCTGTAAACGCAGACAATACGGCATCTGGTATCTGGTCATCTGCCATATCTACTGCCACGACCATATCCACCCTGGTGGAGAGCTACGCGTCGTATTCAACGAAAACAACATCGATTGAACTTATTGGACAGACCAACAGCACGTATCCAATGCTGATGGGTAATTTTGGGCCGCTGACGATTGCGGCTCGAGGAGACAAGGCCGGAATTAGCTACGTTGGATCGACTTCGGTATCGACTTCTACTCGCGGAGCTTTCCTAGCGAATGCTACTGTTTCGACAAAATCAGGCGACTTTTATTTTGATTCAGGTGATGACCCAATGCACTTCGGTCGTTCAGCCGACCGAAGTCTGACCGTGCAGCCATTGACGGGAGAAGTTGGCGGCGACGTGTACATCACCGCTGGTTCGATAATAAGTGATTACGGCTCAATTAGCGGCGCAAATAAGGTGTACGTGCGACCCGCCTCAGGTGCCGACTTCAGTGCCGCGATGAGCTTTCCAACCTCTACGCTTTCTCTGGCAAGCAACACCGTAGGTTTGTACGTGGGCTCTGCCGATGTCACTCAGGTTGTCTCTCCTGGAGTAGCAGTCAGCATTGCAGGAGACATTGAATACACCGGTGGGGAATTTTCAAACACAGTTGCTATGACATCTTCAGCAGGCAGCATCAAGCTGCAAGCTGACACAATGACAATTTCAACTACTGTTTCAATTACTGCATCGGCTGGTTCAATATCCGTAGGTCCACGCTCAAATAATCGAGTGATTGATCTTGGAACTATAAACACGGGCAGAATGTCTCTGGTATCAGGTGAAATCAACCGCTTGGTTAGCTCTAGATTGCGAATTGGTCTTGCTGGCGGTTCGAATGCGGGCGATATTTTGGTCACCGCTGCCATTGCGCCTACTGGAACGACAACTCTGGCCCTGAGAACAGGCGGAGCGATTTCCGGGTCATCCCCTATTACTGTTGCAAACCTTGGTGTCTCAGCTGGAGGCAACATCAGTCTCACAGGCCAAAATAACGTAACCACGTTGGCCATGACTTCTAGTGGCATGGCACCGGCGGTTTCGTATACCGAGGCAACCGGTCAAACATTCGGAGTTGGAACTGTTGACTCAATTGCAGCGAATTTCGGCACGGCTTCGCAATACGAAGTCACCAATGTTCCAACTTTGGGTTACGTGGGCACTGTATTCAGCCCTGCACCGATTGTCACCCTCAAAGACGTTTATGGCAACACACTGAGCAATCAGAACACCACATCCAACACTGTCGTCGCGAGCACGACATCCACAGGATTCACCTTGGGCGGTACTACTTCAATTACCCAAGTGGGCGGAACGTTCACCTTCAACAATTTGAAGGTGACGGCAGGCACTGGTTCGATTGTGGTAAATTTCAGCAACAGCGCAATAGTCTCGCAAGCATCAGTAAACACCGCATCAATCACAATTCAGGCTGGAGATCCTGACCACTTGATTGTTAAGGTTGCTGCCGCAGGAGGTAGGGCTGGAGTTGCATTTACCACACAGCCACAAATTGAAATCCAATCTTCCTCTAACACGGTTGTCACTACAAATGGTTTGACTCTTGCAGTTACGGCTTCGCTAACCGGTGGCACTGGTTCACTGGTTGGGACTACAACTGTTAATGCAGTCAATGGAGTTGCAACCTTTACGGATTTGAGTATCGGCGGTTTGACAACTGACACTTACCAAATAACTTTCACTGCAACATATTCAACTAATTCGCCCATGACGGTTGCGCAGTCAAACATTTCGATTACCTACGGGGATGCGAGTAAGTTGGTGCTCACTCAGGCGGCAGCCAACTTCATAAACCGAACTACTTGGAGCACTCAGCCAATTGTGGAAGTTCGCGACGCCTACGAAAACAAGATTGCAAACTCAAATGCATCTGTAACTATTTCAATTGACGGAACCGGAGTGACCCTTAGCGGAACCCGCACAGTGGCAGCCGTCAACGGTGTTGCCACCTTCTCCGGACTCTCGGCATATGGAACTGCCAGTGTCGACAGGACTCTTACTTACTCTTCCGGTGTTTTGACAGCGGCCACCCAAAACTTTAACCAGCGCTACGGATCAACCAACAAGGTGGTTATTGTTACCCAAGCGGCTGGCGCAACAAATGGTGTTGAGTTGACCACTCAGCCGGTTGCCGAAATACGTGACGTGGATGACAACGTAATCACCGGAAGTACCGATGCAACCCAGAACGTCGTCATTACGGCAAGTGGTGGGGTAGTAGTTGCCGGAGGTACAAAGGCGGCAGTTGCTGGACGCGCCACTTTCACCAACCTCAAACTCACGGGCACAGCAGGCACTGTGACCCTGACCTACACAATCACTTTTGGCACCAACAAGACCACCACGCAAACCGTTACTTTAATTGCCGGTGAAGCTACCCAGCTCATTGTGAAGACTGCTGCCGCCACCTGCCAGTCGCGCATCGCCTGTACCACACAGCCTGTCATCTGGATTGCTGATGCCTCGGGTAACGCCACAACTTCTACCGCAACTGTTACAGCAAGTGTGACAACTGGAGTGGGTGTAGTTTCAGCCGGATCAACTAAGGATGCCGTATCAGGAATCGCTACCTTCAGTCAATTCACTATTCAAGGCACGGCTGCAAACAACTTTGCAATTCAGTATTCGACAACTTCTCCTGCACTAACTGTCACCCAAACTAACTTGCAACTTCTCGCTGGTACAGCAACAAAGCTGTTGCTCACGACCCCTGCCAGTGGTTCGGTGAACGGTGTGAATTTCACAGTTCAACCTGTTGTAAAAATAGCTGATGCCGACAACAACGTGACCAACACTGCTAGTGCGGTTTCGGTTTCGGTTTCTTCAGGGTTTAATGGAGGATTTGCGACCCTGTCCCTCGCGGCCGGTGGCACAACGCTTACTTCTTCTCAGGGCGTGGCAGACTTTGCCAACAGCGCAATCAAGCTCACAGGAACGGCAGACACCTACACACTCACTTTTGCGATCTCTGGCTTGACCGATGCAACGCAGTCGATAAGTGTTAATCCTGGAGCAGCCACCAGGGTGGTTGTGACCAGGGGAGTAGCCGGATTTGTAAATCGCACTGACTTTACCACCCAGCCTTTAGTAAAAGTACAGGATGCATCGGGCAACACAGTAACCAGTTCTTCGGCGACAATTACGGTGTCAATTAGCTCAGGAAGTTTAACCGGAACCACAAGTTTTGATGCTGTAAACGGCGTTGCAGACTGGAACAACGCAGCTACGGCTCTTGGAAAGTATGGAACCATTGGTTCAAAGACTTTAACTTTTGCATCAAACGGATTGACATCAGACACAAGTCAGGCGTTTACTCTCGTCAACGGCGCACCGCATCAGTTGTCAGTTACGCAGGCTACCGGTAGCCAGACTCTTTCCTATTACCCGAGCGGACCTCAGCTCAACGTAGCGCCTGCAACTCTCACCAATGGTGGTTGGACTCAATGTTTCAGCGGATCCTATGGAAGCACATCAGACACTTTCGCAGCTATTAACGCTGCGTGCACTGGGGATTACCTCCTACTGGCAGGTAAACAAGACTCTGCCGCAAATTGGCAACTTGTTGCCGCTGCGCCACGGGCTGATGTTTTTTACAATACGACAACTGATACAACTACAACACACATTGCAAATGGTACGGCTTGGTACTACTCATTGAGTAAATCTTGGGGTTTTGCAAAAGCCGGAGATGCGGTCAACAAGTATTCTTGTGATTACAATCCATCGACGAACATTGACTTGCGTCTCTGTTGGCACACTTCTGCAACCGGTTTGAACAGTGGATACCGAGTTGGCGCAAATATAAGCCTTGGTTCCGGCTGGACTCGCGCGATATTTATGGCAACTGGGGGTGCATCTGCAACTGTAACCAACGACCAGATATTTCCAACTCAGCCAAAAGTTACGATTCAGGATCAAGATGGCAACACTTGTACTGACTCTACGGGCGCGGTTACTGCCGCACTCCAAGGTATTTCTGGCACTACGACCGTGAACGCAGTTGCAGGGGTGGCAACATATTCAGATCTAAAGTACACAGGCCTAATTGGCTCAAAAACTTTGACTTTTAGTCTGCAAAATACAGCAATTACAACTACAGATACATTCACAGTGGTTCCAGGAACAGCGACTAAGCTCGGCGTCATTCGTGCTGGAGCCGGCGCAGTGAACGGCGTTGCTTGGAGTACTCAGCCGAAAATTGCCGTTCAAGATATTTCTGGAAATACTGTTACGGGCTCAACTGCGTCAATTACTGCAGCCGTGACTGGTCCTGTTATAGGAGGAACCTTCACGTTAGCAGCAGTTTCTGGTGAGGCTACTTATACAAACTTGAAGCTCACGGGCACCATCGGCACTTACACAATTACCTACAGTTCTGGTGCCCTCGCCACAACATCGCACACAATTGACCTTACTTTTGGTGCTCCTTCAAAGTTGATTTTGAAGACACCTGCAGATGGTTTTGTGAACCGAGTCAGCTTCACCACGCAACCAGAAATCTACGTGCAAGATGTCTCTGGAAATATAGTTACCGACTCGACTGCAGTAGTTTCTGTTGCCATAGATAGCGGCACACTGACCGGCAACACAACGGCTAATGTCTCCAATGGTTTCGCATCATTTAGTAATTTGGGTAAATCTGGCACAATCGGACTAAAGCGTCTGACATTTAGCTCTGGTTCGCTTGTTGTTGCAACTCAGGACTTCACCTTGACTCATGGTGCAGCAACCAAGATTGTGATCACGCGTCAGGCGGCCGGAGCACAGGCTGGAATCGCATTCACTACTCAGCCAATTGTTCAGATTCAAGATGTCGACAGCAACTTGGTGACCACCGGGGCAGAGGCTGAACTGCATGTGGTAGTAAGTTCAAGCAGCAGTACTTTGTCTGGCACTAAGACTGTTCAGGCCAGTGGTGGAATTGCAACATTCACCAACTTGATGCTGAGTGATACCGCTGCCAGTTACAGCCTTGACTTTGCGGTTACCGAATCTGGTTACGCGGCTTTGACTGCGACTCAGTCGTTGAGCTTGGCTGCCGGTACTGCGGTGAAGTTGGGCATGGTCACTAGTCCATCGTCTGGCGGCGCCTCTGGATCGGTATTTGTCACCCAGCCTCGTGTTGAGGTTTTGGATGCCTACGACAACAGGGTTTTGACCGATACTGGCCGAACAATTACTGCTTCTTATTCAGGCACCAATGGTGGAACACTGTCTGGATCGCCTAACCTGACTGCGGATACAGCAAACGGTTTGGCGACTTTCAGCGGTCTAAAGTTCGTCGGAACCCCAGGCACCAGCTACAGCTTGCGCTTTGCCGTAGCGAGCAACACCTTGACCGCAACTGACTCTGCAACATTTACCGTAACCCACGCGGCTGCATCACAGATTGTGATTGTTCAGCAGCCGATTGGTGGAAACGCAGTGCGTTCGGCGCTTACTGTGCAGCCGATAGTAGAAATTCAGGATCAGTACGGTAACACCGTAACTAGCGGACCAGACGCGACCCGTGTGATTACCGTGAACATCAAGACCGGTAATCGCGGAGATCTTTCACTCGGCAACACGACAGCCACCGCCGTTGCAGGACGAGCAATTTTCAGCAATGTGATTTTGTCTGACGCCGATGTAAATTCAAACTACTCAATTGACTTCACTGCAACTATAAGTTCAGGCACGACAACATCAATCGGATCTAACCCGTTCCAGGTAATTCACGCGGCCGCTTCGAAGATTGCCATAAGCCAGCACACTGCCGGAATTTCAGCAGGTCAGACTTTCACCACCCAACCGTGGATTGAAGTTCAAGATGTTGAAGGACACGTTGTTACTGACGGTTTGGGGTCAGATGCTTCCATAAGAATTTCTAGTTCTGCGGGCGGAACGCTTACCGGAACAAAAACTATTTCTGCAGTGAATGGTGTGGCCAAATTTACCGATCTTTCGCTTCGTGGATTAACCGGCAACTACACACTTACCTATGAAACAGTTTCCCTTGGCTTTAGCTCGGTCAGCGAATCGGTGGCATTAACATTCGGCCTTGCAGATCGATTGATTGTAACCACGGAGCCCGTCGGGGGTCATGCAACCGGAGCGGCATTTACCACTTCGCCAGTGGTAAAGGTTTACGACGCCTACAACAACGTAGTGACCAGCTCGACTCGAGCTATTACGGCAACACTTTTGGCTTCCGATGGCCGCGCCACTTTGACGGGTGACACCGTGAATGCCGTTAATGGCGTGGCTACATTCTCAAGCCTGCGTCTTGTTGGAACTCCTGGCTACAACTACTCGCTGTCATTCGATTCGGGAACGATTGCCGGGGCTACATCCCAGTCATTTAGCGTGACTCACGCACAGGCCAGCCAGCTGGTCTGGGTGACCCAACCATACGGCACCAACATGACCGGTGAGAAGCTGACCGGTCAGCCGGTATTGCAGCTCAAGGATCAGTACGGCAACATCACGACATCTGACAGCTCATCTGTGATAACCGCTCACATTGCACTTGGTTCCGGTGGAACTTTGGCCGATGCCACGGCAACTGCTTCGGCCGGTGTGGTTACCTTTACCAATCTCAAATTGGTGGGTACTCCAGGTGTCTCTTATAAGTTGAATTTCACCACTGCATCAATTACTTCAGCTGATTCAAACGCAATCACAGTTACCAACAACGTAGCAACTCAGATTGTACTTTCAACAGCTGCGGCTGGTGCGCGTGCAGGTTTAGCATTCAGTACACAGCCGATAATCACCATCAAAGACCGCTACGGCAACGTAGTACAAACCGGGACCGGAAGCGGTGCAACAGTAACCGCCACGATTTCTACTGGTGGAGCGTTGGTTGGAAGTACATCGGTTGCGGCATCACAAGGTATTGCTACCTTTACCGATTTGGGTATTGGAGCGCTTTCTGCAAGCTACACAATTACTTACACCACTGATTTGGCACAGTCGCTGAATGTAACTACTGATCAAACACTTGCTGTGACATTCGGTAATGCACATCACTTAGTGGTGAGCACTCAGCCAGTTGGTGGCAAGACCGGCGATGTGCTTTCAACTACTCCTGTAGTTCACGTAGTTGACCTATACGGAAACCGTGTGACCAATTCATCGGCAACGGTTACCGCTGCGATGACAACACCGCTGACTGGCGATGTGCTTACGGGAACTTCGGCAACCGCATCGAGCGGTATTGCAACATTCGGATCACTGAATGTTCGAACTTTGCCAGGTACCTACACGTTGACCTTCACTTCATCTGGTCTGACCGCGGTTACTTCTGCCTCGTTCACTATTACTCACACCGACGCTGCCAAGTTGGTAATCACCACCCAGCCGCTTGGTGGAAACGCAACTGGCGAACGCTTGGCTACTCAGCCGGTCGTTGAAATTCGCGACCGCTTCGACAACGTGGCCACCTCGATCACAGACACCGTGACCGTGGCTATCACTAGCGGCGCGGGCGGCAGCCTGGCAACCAGTCGTGACCCCGGCCAGACCTCGGTGGCTGCGGTTGCCGGTGTGGCTACCTTCAACAACGTGCGCCTCGTAGGAACCCCGGGAACCGCCTACACATTGACGTTCAGCTCCGGCAGTTACACCGTGGCCAACGCAACGCCACTGTCGGTGAGTTTCAACAGCCCGCACCAGTTGGCTATCGGCACTCAACCGGTAGCTGGTAAGACCGCCGTACAGTTCACTACTCAGCCGATTGTTAACGTGCTCGACTACTACGGCAACCTAGTGGCAAATGACAACTCAACTTCGGTATCGGTTTCAATTTCATCTGGTGCAAATGGCACGCTTACCGGAACGCAAACTTTGACCGCCCAAAACGGCGTTGTCACATTTACTAACCTGGCGCTAACTGGTACTCCTGGTGAGGCTTACAACTTGACATTCGCATCATCTCCGCTGGTTTCAGTCACATCTTCAAACGTCACTGTAACTGCCGGTGATCCAACGCACCTCCGCATACTCACTCAGCCAGTTGGTGCAGTTACCGGTAAAAACCTGGCAACACAGCCAGTAATTCAGTTATTGGATTATTTCAATAACGTCGTTCTCGCTGATTCAACCACGGTTGTATCTGTGGCCATTGCATCTGGTTCAAGTGGAGCGTTGTCAGGAAACGTCACGGCAACTGCGATCAATGGTGTTGCTACATTCTCAGGTCTAAAGTTGACCGGTATTCCACTTGCCGACTACACGCTAATTTTCTCCGCTGGTTCGCTTGCAACCGATACCTCAAATGCATTGCATGTTACTCACGATGCTGCAGCGTCATTGGTATGGGTCACGCAGCCAGTTACGGATGCCACCGGAAATGAGTTGCCAACTCAACCTCGATTGAAATTACTTGACCAGTACGGCAACTTGGCTACTTCCGACAACAGCACTGTGGTTACCGCAAATATTTCAAGCGGACTAAACGGAAGCGTCTCGAGCAACACCGCCACTGCATCTGCTGGCTATGTTCAGTTCGACGGAATGATTCTGATTGGCACTCCGCTTACCCAAAGCTATGTATTGACATTCAGCGCCACAAATATCACATCGGCAATTTCTAACTCGCTGACCGTCACGCATAACGTTCCTTACCGACTCGCTATGGCTACACAGCCGGTCGGGGCGATCAGTGGCGCGGCTCTTGGAACACAACCTTCTGTGGTGGTCAAGGACTTATACGGCAACATTGCCACCTCAGATAACTCGACTGTTGTCACAGCCAGCATTTGCGCCACTGCCCAGTGCCCAAGCTCGGGTTCGGGCGGAAGTGTTGGTGGCACGGTCACCGCCAGGGCCGTGAACGGCCAGGTTCAGTTCAGCGGCTTGACAGCCTCGGGTGTGCCTGGCACCACCTACCTGCTGCGCTTCACCTCTGGTTCGCTGAACGGGGTGCCTTCGGGCGGCTTTACCTTGACCAAGGTTGCCGACATTACCCTGACCTACCCAGAGAGTTCATATTCACCGAACTTGGCAGTAACTCCGACTTTCAGCACCGACAGCCCAGGTGTGCCGGTGTTCTCGACTCTGAGTCCGTCATCGATTTGTACTCTCAATACCTCGACCGGTGTTGCCACCATCAAGGGTGTTGGCGACTGCGTGATTGACGTGCTGATTCCAGGCACTACTTATTACATCACCAACCACCTAACTACGACCTTCAGAATTATTCGTGCAACTCAGGCAACTCTTTCGATGACGAGCGCAAATAATGTCAATTACTTGAGCACGCTTACCGTTGCTGCCACCGGTGGATCTGGTACCGGTGCAATAAGTTACTTTGTCAACGGAGACTGTAAGTTGGTGGGCACGCTACTTGTGCCTGGAAACGCATCTACCAATGCGTGTTCTGTGATTGCTACTAGAGATGGCGATGCAAATTACCTTGATGCCTCCTCAGCTCTACAGCGAATCACAATCAATAAAATCGCACAGCAAACTTTGCGTTTGGTGAACCTAGACACCATGAAGGCCGGCACGCTTGATCTGGTAACCGCAGGTGGTTCTGGAAATGGTGCGGTAACTTACACAGTAACTGGTGATGCGAATTGTTCGATTTTGAATGGTGCACTGGTTGCAGATCAGGCGGGTACTTGTTCGGTTAGGGCACATAAGGCTGAGTCACAGAATTACTTAAGTGCATCAAGTGCAGTGCAGAACATTACTGTCAACAAACTCGATCAGATCGTGCGCTTTACCTCAACCGTGCCGATGTATCCAACTGTTACCGGCTCATACGATTTCTCGGCAACCGCTTCTAGTGGTCTGCCGGTCACATACTCAATCACCGGTGGCTTGAACACGAAATGTAAGTTCGATGCCACCACACCGACCAAGCTCTTGTTCTTGGCCACCGGTGATTGTGAACTCCGTGCAACCCAGGCTGGTGATGGACGATACAACTCTGAACAAGCGGTCCAGACCATAACGGTTGGAGCTCTAAACCAGTCGATTACCTTCCCGACAATTGGCGATAAAGCATTTGGTGCATCCGCATTCATGTTGAACGCCACCAGCAACTCGGGCTTGCCGGTCACATACAGTCTTGGCGCCGGCACCACCAACTCTTCCTGTTCGGTTACCTCAGCTGGTTTGGTCAGCATTCTCGCAGCCGGTATCTGTGAGATCGATGCCGACCAGGGAGCTAGCCAGAACTACAACGCAGCATCAACCGTGGTTCAGTACTTCAACGTGACTGCTGTGCAAGCCGGTGCGCCACACATCTACTCTCTATCCGGTGGTATTCGCTCAATTACCGCGACTTTCACGGCACCTTCATACACGGGCGGATCTCCAATAGTTGGATACTCGCTAGTGGCGAACGGTAGCGATGGCAGTGAATTCACCAATAACGCCTGTAGTGCATCGGTCGTGCCGTTGGCGTGTACCGTGCTTGGGGTTGAGCCGACAGCCAACGTGAATTACACAATCAAGGTTGCCGCGATTACGGCCGCCGGCATCGGAATATTCTCGCCTGCATCAGCTCTTCCGGTCGCTCCGGTTGATGCCCCGACTTCGGTTACCGACTTGACCGCGGTCCAAACTGGTAACTCACTCGACATTAACTGGACAAAACCGCTAGCGTTCGACGGAGCTTTCCAAAGTTATGACGTCTACGTTACTGTTCGTGGAACAGCCTTCGCTTCAACTGCGGATGTTGTGATTACCAACCAAAACCAGTTGAACACCACAATCAACAATTTGTCTGTCGCGTCTTTACGTCGACTAACCACTGCAAGAGCTCAGCGCTTTGGTCGTGCGAGTGTCGCTACGCCGTCACCATCTGCATCAGCGACTTCGAACCTGCCTGGTGGATATGACATCAAGGTGGTTACCCAGGCAACGAATAATGGAACTGTTAATCAAAGTGTCACCGAGGCTGCCACGCTCCAGGGAACTGCACCAAGTTCGCCGAACCAGTTGACCACGACATTGGTTGGAAGCGATCTGTTGATTACTTGGGCACAACCATTGGTAGATGGCGGATCTCCAGTAACTGGTTACACAGTTTCGATCAACGGCGTTGCTGTTTGCACCGCTGTAAACGCCACGAACTGCACCAAGGTATCAATTGTTTCAACTCAGGTAAATGCAATCACTGTGGTTGCAATAAATGCCAACGGCACATCAAGTGCTGCTACAGCTAGTTATGGAAGTGTGCCACCACCACCGCCGCCATCACCCTCGGCTTCACCTACTGCTAGTGCAAGTGCTTCGCCTTCGGCCAGCGCTACTCGATCGCCTTCTGCCACACCGAGACCATCTTCATCGGCCAGCGCCACTCGATCACCGTCTCCATCGGCTAGCGCGGCTCCTTCTGCCTCACCTTCGGCAAGCCCTTCGGCATCAGCATCTCAGCCTGCTTCGCCGTCTCCAACCCCTTCATCCAGTGTGGTTGCCGCACCACAACCTTCAGAATTGCCACCAGCGATTGAGCCGGGAATCAATATCCCGCAGATCATTCCTGGTGCGCCAGTAGCCAATCCAGCAATCGGTGCAACGGGTGACGATAGCGCCCCACCAGTGCCGTTTGACCCGCTCGACTCGCCCGAGGGCGTAGTCGCATTGACCGAAACCACGGGAAATGTTGCAGCGATTGCTGGATCGGTAGCGGCAGCAGCAGCTGCCGCAGCCGGAGCCGCCGCCGCAGCTGGTGCTGCCGCGGCAGCCGCCGGTGGTGCCGCCGCCGCAGGAGCGTCGGCTGGTGCTGGAGCTGCCGGCGGTAATGCCGCCGGCGGCTCTGGCTCTTCCGGTGGGTCTTCGGGAGGATCGGGTGATGGTGGCTCTATTGCCAACATTGATGCGGATCACGAGGAATACGAATTGCGTGGACGCAAGCGCGGGGATGCCTGGCGCATATGGCGACGAAGATTCTGGACTTTCATAGATAAACCATCTTTGCGACTCATCGATTTCATGTCGAAGATTAGCCCGTTGTTTACACGTGTCATTGAGGATGGAGCTTATCTTCGTGCAGCTATCGGTTCACTTGCACTGTTGCCGACAATCGCTGCGGCATTAATCGGAGTTGTTGCTTTGATTTTGAACCAGGGGACAATTGCTCCACCAAGCTGGCAGCTATTCCTTGTGATTGCTGTGCTTGGAATTATTGACACATTCGCTGGTCTTGTTGGTACTTCCGTGTTTGTGGTTGGTTCTCTAATACTTGGGGCCGGCGGAGATCTAAACAATATTCGAATGCTGCTCGGCGTAGTGATTGTGGGATATGGTCCGGCACTTTTGGCGAATGCCTTTAGAGCATTCCGAAAAGTCCCTGACGCAAACAGCTCTTACCTTTGGGAGCGGCTAGTTGATCTTGGTGTTCTTCCGTTCCTCGGTGGATGGGTAACCTCAAGCATGATCGCTACTCTTCCGGCGTTAGCTGGAACCACTCTTGCAGTTGCCAACCACGTGAATGACTTTGCAATAGCAGTGGCAGTTGCGATTGCGATGAGAGTATTTGTTGAAGAAGGAGTGGCTCGCTTCTTCCCAGAGCGGCTAAATTACTTGCACCCAACAACTGTTTCCGGCGCGCATCCAACGCAGCGTTGGATCTCAGTGGTTCTTCGTCTGGCAGTCTTCATATTTGTTACAGCGGCCTTGATGGGCAACGACTGGAGAACCTGGCTAGGTTCGGCCCTGTTCGTAGCGCCGACAATCATTGGTTGGTACAGCCACAAGTTCCCAAATTATCCTTGGCTCTGGCGAATCATGCCAAATGGTGTGCCTGGGCTGGCATTTACGCTAGTGGTTGCTTCGGTTACCACTCAGGTTGTGGCCGCCTGGTTTGGCGCTACACCAGACCTAGTGCTTTGGTCATTTGCGTTGCTACCCATCCCAATGCTGCTGCTGAGTGTGCTTCACATACTTGGACGCGAAGGTTTGCCAGACGAGGTTCGCTGGATAAAGCGCCCTGGCTTAGTCTGGTTGTATCGAATTGGTGGTGTCTTGATGTTGCTACTAACTATGAAACTTGCTGGAGTAATTTAGTGCCAAAAAAGAAGTCACAACGAAAAGCGGTTGTGCCAGTTGAGCAATCTAAAACATCTGTTAAGCCTTGGATTCGTTGGTCCGCAATCATAGTTATTTTCGCCCTGGTCTTTTCAATCATGCTCGCTGCATTTTCTTCTGCGCCAGCAAGTGCGGCGAGCAGCTCACCTTCCGTATGTGCTCCGATTGACAGCGACAACGATGGCATCAAGAACAATGCAGATCCAGACATCGATGGAGACGATACAGTCAACGGACTTGATGATGACATTGATGGTGATGGGGTTGAAAACTCAAAAGATTCTGATCCGGCAGCCACAAATTGTGAAGAGTCGACCACTCCGCCTGTTCTCAACGAAAATCTAAATCCTGACGGAACTTCTAAAAATGTTGATTTTGCCTGGCAGTGGGTAGTTGGCGCCCTCGCTATCGGGTTTGGTTACCTCACATTACGTCAGGCGCGCAGACGTAAATAATTTTTTGAGATTATTAATTCATGGCAAGGCTTCTTATTAATCATGGAATGGGAAACTGGCGTTGGCCAGATCACTGGCAGCGGCACCTTGCTACTGCCGCTCGCAACAAAGGCCATTTGGTTTCCTATGTACAGTTTCCAAACCCGGATCGACCAGAGATACAGGATTGGCAGAACCTACTGGTTGCCGAAACACAACTCCTGCAAGAGTCGGGTTCGGGGGAACTCCTATTTGTCGGGCATTCACTGGGGTCTTTGAACTTTCTTTATGCCGCCCAAACCGGCGTTTTACCGGCGAGATTCGACCGGGTTTTGCTTGTGGCTCCAGCAGATCCGGCTTTGCTTCCAGACCTCGAAATTGAGCGAATCGAACTGTCCAAGATTGATCTAACGAAGGTTGCCAAGTCAGTTCAAATAGTAGCCAGCGACAACGATCAGTGGCTTCCAGAGGGGATAGAGGCCACATTTGGAGAGCCCCTCGGAATTGAGCCGGTAGTGATTCCAGGTGGAAAACACCTGTCGCTAGCTGATGGCTGGGGTCGCTGGCAAGGAGTTATCGATTGGGTGGATAACCCAAGTGCCGACCTAACCAAACGTTAGCCCCTGATTAGGCTGGCAAGATGAGGATTCTACTTATCGGTGCCGGTGGTGTTGGTGCAGCTATTGTCAAGCTTGCAGCAACTCGAAAATTTTTCGAACAGATGGTTGTTTCCGACTATGACTTGAGTCGTGCTGAGGCGGCGGTTGCAGCGGTGAGTGACGCTCGCTTTTCAGGTATAAAAATCGATGCCGGTAGTGCCGCTAACATCGTGGATGTTTGTCGAACACATAACATCACTCACATTGTGAATGCCGTTGAACCAAAATTCGTACCAACCATTTTTTCGGCCGCGTTTACTGCGGGAACACATTACGTGGACATGGCAATGAGTTTGTCGGAATCACACGAAACCGATCCGTTTCATTTGCCCGGCATCAAACTTGGCGATGCACAATATGCGGTGCATGAGCAATGGGAACGCGCGGGTAAGTTGGCACTTGTTGGTATGGGTGTTGAGCCTGGACTTTCAAATGTGTTTGCGCGATATGCACAAGATTATCTGTTTAGCGAAATAGACGAAGTTTCTGTAAAAGATGGCAGCAACCTGGTGGTACGCAACCAAGAAGGGGAAGAAATATTCGCGCCTTCATTCTCAATTTGGACCACCATTGAAGAATGCCTAAACCCTCCACTTATGTGGACTGAAGCAAAGGGTTATTACACTACTCAACCTTTCAGCGAGCCAGAGATTTTTGACTTCCCAGAAGGAATCGGCTCTGTCGAATGTGTGAATGTAGAGCACGAAGAGGTGGCAATGCTTCCTCGAACGATTAGGGCTAAGAAATTCAGTTTCAAGTATGGACTCGGGCGTGAGTTCATTGAGGTGCTGCAGACCCTGCACAAGCTAGGGCTTGATCGCACCAAGCCAACTCGAGTCCGCTCTGCTCAAGGCCCGGTCGATGTTTCACCGCGAGACTTGGTGGCTGCCGTGCTTCCGAATCCTGCGTCTATTGGCCCACTCATGACCGGCAAGACCTGCGCCGGTGTGTTGGTTACCGGCAAAGACAAAGACGGGCGCGAACGTGCCACCTACCTATACAACGTGGTCGATAACGAATGGTCGATGGCCAATTACCAGTCTCAGTGTGTGGTTTGGCAAACTGCATTCAATCCGCTAGTTGCGCTTGAACTCATGGCCGAGGGAATTTGGCGCGGGGCCGGAGTGCTTGGCCCGGAGTGTTTTGATCCGAAACCATTCCTCGATTTGATGTCTTCATCAACCGGTTACCAGGTGGAATGGAAAACGCAGGAGCGCCTAAGTGCTGCGCCCCTGCGTAATCCGTAAATACGAAACTAGTGAGTAGAAGGATCCTGCTCAACTTCACTGCGGTCGCCTGACCACAAAGTGTGGAAGGTTCCAGGCAGGTCCACGCGCTTGTAGGTGTGTGCACCAAAGAAGTCACGCTGACCTTGAACTAGAGCAGCCGGTAGTCGTGGTGAACGAAGACCGTCGTAGTAGCTTAGCGAAGAAGCGAACGCAGGCACTGGAATTCCAGCGAGCGATGAGTGTGCAACTACCTGACGCCATGATGCAACAGACTTAGCAACTGCTTCCTTGAAGTAAGGATCAAAGATCAATGACTCAAGGTTTGCATTCTTGTCGTAAGCATCTGCGATGCGGTTCAAGAACTGCGCACGAATGATGCAACCACCGCGCCAGATTTTTGAAACTGCACCTAGGTTGATGTTCCAACCGTATTCCTTAGCACCGGCGCGAATTGCGTCGAAGCCCTGTGCGTAGGCAACTAACTTTGATGCGTAGAGTGCTCGACGAACGTCTTCAACGAACGCAGCTTTGTCACTGATGTTCCACGCGGTGGCGTCTGCTGGCAAACCAGAAACTGCCTTACGCTGAGCGTCTTGCGATGACAAAGAACGAGCGAACACGGCCTCGGCAATACCCGAAACCGGAGTGCCTAGGTTTAGTGCAGTCTGAACGGTCCAAACACCGGTGCCCTTTGAGCCAGCCTGGTCGAGAATTACATCTACCAGTGGCTTGCCGGTCTTGGCGTCTACCTGCTTGAGCACCTCTGCGGTGATCTCGATCAGGAACGATTCG
>JACCDM010663714.1_pt1 | contig 22206 bp, 20 predicted proteins | sample 7445851 | NCBI WGS metagenome assembly JACCDM01 (sample SAMN15323438, study PRJNA562643) | freshwater metagenome | isolation source: river surface water | place: USA:Blue River Watershed | collected 2017-08-16
CCAGCCCGCAGAGCCAGGTCATCTCGTCGCGAACCGTGCTGGTCACCAACGCGGCGAAGTATGGTGCACAATTTTTGTTGCAACCGCCGCGTCCGCCGCACTGGGGCGGCTACCGTCTGGTGCCCGATCGCTGGGAATTCTGGCAAGGGCGCAAGAGCCGCTTGCACGACCGGTTGCGCTACCGCCAAGACGATACCGCCACAGAAACCGCTGCCTGGGTTCGAGAACGCCTCGCACCTTGAAGCGCGGTGCTAACCCCCATCGGCAGGGTGAGACGTCTGCGGAACCAGGCTCTCAGTCTTTCAACCAGCGGGCAAACGCCTTTTCCAGTTTGAGCACCTTGGGGGCCACCACAAAGGCGCAGTAGCCCTGGTTCGGATGGTGCTCGAAGTAGTCCTGGTGATAGGCCTCGGCCGGGGTGTACATCGACAGCGCTTGCACCTCCGTCACGATGGGCGATGCATACGCCCGCGCCTGTGTCAGCGCCTGGATGAAGGCCCGCGCCTGCTCGGCGTCCTCCTCTGACTCGGTGTAGATACCACTGCGGTACTGCGTGCCGACATCATTGCCCTGCCGGTTCAGCGTGGTGGGGTCGTGTATGGTGAAGAAGATCTCGAGCAGGCTGCGCAGATCGATCACGCGCTCGTCATAGCGCAGACGCACCACCTCCACGTGACCCGTGTTGCCGTCGCAGACCTGCTCGTAGGTCGGGTTGGGCACATGGCCATTGCAATACCCCGACTCCACGTCCAGGACGCCCCGGACGCGAACAAACACCGCTTCTGTGCACCAGAAGCACCCCCCACCCAGTGTGATCGTGCGCTCAGTCATGGGGGCATCTTAATTCGGCCCCCATGTCCCCGTCCCCAGTCGGCCATCAACTTGACGATGCTGCACGGGACGGCGTACATTACTAACCAATCAGTCATTAATATGTCCGACACCACCCTATCCCCCGAGCCCCCCCCTGTGGCGCGACGTGAACGCCGCAAGGAGGCGCGACCGGGCGAGCTGATCCAGGCCGCCCTGGAGCTGTTCGTGGAGAAGGGCTTTTCGGCCACCCGGTCTGAAGAAGTGGCAGCGCGGGCAGGCGTGTCCAAGGGCACCCTGTTTCTGTATTTCCAGTCCAAGGAAGACCTCTTTCGTGAGGTCATCCGCACACGGCTGGCCGACCATTTTCTGGCCATGGGCCAGGAGTTCGAGGACTTTCAAGGCCCCACCGAGGCCCTGCTGCGCAGCGGCCTGCAGTCCTGGTGGGAGCGCATTGGCAACACCCCAGCGGGCGGGCTCACCAAGCTGGTGCTGAGCGAATCCCACAACTTCCCCGAAATCGCCGCCTACTACCAGACCTCGGTGGTGCAACCCGGTCGCGAACTGCTGGGTCGTATCCTGCAACGCGGCATCGACCGGGGCGAGTTTCGCCCCATCGACGTGTCACAGGCGGTGATGAGTATCGTCAGCGCGATGGTGTTTGTGATGACCTGGCGGCACTCCATCGTGCCCTGCACGCCACAGGATGCCTCGTTCGACCCCCTGGCCTTTTTGATGACCCATGTGGATTTGTTGCTGCATGGGCTGCTCTCTCCCGCTTCCTCATGAAATTCTCACGCACCACCTTGTTGATCGGCCTGGGCGTTGTGCTCGTGGCAGGCGCCGCCGTCTGGATGCAAACGCGCAAACCTGCTTCTGCCCCTCAGGCACCTGCCGTCACGAGCCACACCCAACACATCGAGATCGCCCGCTCGGACATCACCGTGACGGCACCCCAACGCCTGCAACAAGGCTTGCCGGTCTCGGGCACCTTGCGGGCAGTCCAGTCCGCCGTGGTCAAGGCGCGGGTGGCGGGCGAATTGCTGGACCTGCAGGTGCGCGAGGGCGACAGCGTGCAGGCCGGTCAAGTGCTGGCTCGCATCGATCCCACGGAATTCCAGCGCCGCGTGCGTCAGGCCGAGGAACAGGCCGAAGCAGCACGCGCACAGATCGACATTGCACAACGCCAGTTTGACAACAACCGCGCCCTGGTCGACCAGGGCTTCATCTCGAAGACGGCCCTGGACACCTCGCTGGCCAGTTTGCAATCGGCCCAAGCCACCTTCCGCGCCGCGCAAGCCGGCGCCGATGTGGCGCGCAAATCGCTGGAGGACTCGGTGCTCAAGGCCCCCTTCACCGGCGTGGTATCGGCCCGTCTGGCACAACCCGGCGAGCGCATGGCTATCGACGCCCGTGTGCTCGAATTGGTGAGCCTGGCCCAGCTGGAGCTGGAAGCCACCCTGAGTGCTGCCGATTCCGTGGGCGTGCGCGTGGGTCAAACCGCACGCCTGCAGATCGAGGGGCTACCGCAGGCGCTGGCAGCCCGCGTGCAGCGCATCAACCCGAGTGCGCAGGTGGGCAGTCGCAGCGTGCTGGCCTACCTGCATGTGCCAGGAGAGCCCGGGCTGCGTCAGGGGCTCTTTGCCCAAGGCGTGATTGGCACCGATGTGCGGGAGGTGTTGGCTGTGCCGCTGAGCAGTGTGCGCACCGATCGCTCACAGCCCTATGTGCAGGTGGTGGACAACGCGCAGGTGGCGCATCGCACCGTGCAACTGGGTCTGCGCGGTTCGCGTGTCGATCAACCGCTGGCGGAAACCTGGGTGGAAGTCATCGGCCTGGATGCCGGCGCCCAGGTGCTGGCCGGCTCGCTTGGCGGATTGCGTCCTGGCCTGGCCGTGCAATTCACACCGAGTCGCTGAGCCATGTGGTTCACCCGCGTCAGCCTGCACAACCCCGTCTTTGCCACGATGGTGATGGCCGCCTTCGTGGTGCTGGGCCTCTTTGCGTACCAGCGGCTGCAGATCGACCAGTTTCCCAACATCGACTTCCCGGTGGTGGTGATCACCACCGAATACCCGGGGGCCTCCCCTGAAATTGTCGAGACGGAGGTCAGCAAAAAAATCGAGGAAGGGGTCAATTCGATTGCCGGTATCAACTCGCTGATTTCCCGCAGCTATGAGGGGCAGTCGGTGGTGGTGATCGAGTTTCAGCTCCACATCAACGGACGCAAGGCGGCCGACGATGTGCGCGAGAAAGTGGGCCTCGTGCGCCCCTTGCTGCGCACCGAGGTGAAAGAGCCGCGCATCCTGCGCTTTGACCCCTCGAGCCGCGCCATCTGGTCGCTGGCGGTGTTGCCCGACGCCGCCACGGCCCAGGGCCAGGCCCCCTCGGCGGTGGAGCTTACCAACTGGGCCGATCAGGTGCTCAAGAAGCGCCTGGAGAATGTGCGCGGGGTGGGCTCGGTCACCCTGGTGGGGGGCACCAAACGCGAGATCAACCTGTACCTCAACCCGCAAGCGATGGAAGCCATGGGGGTGAGCGCCGACCAGGTGGTCCAGGCGGTGCGCTCGGAAAACCAGGACGTGCCCGTGGGCGCGATCCGCTCGCTCAGCCAAGACCGCGTGATTCAGGTGCAGGCGCGCATGCTGCGCCCGGAAGACTTTGGCAACATCATCGTGGCGCGGCGTGGCACCAGTGTGGTTCGCCTCTCGCAAGTGGCCACCGTGCATGACGGACCGCAGGAACTTGAAAACCTGGCGCTTTACAACGGCGAGCGCACGCTGCTGCTGACGGTACAAAAATCGCAGGACGAAAACACCATCGATGTCATCGATGGTCTGAACCGGCTCACCGCGGACTTGCGTGCGCAACTGCCCCCGGGCATGCGGCTTGAACCCGTGTATGACGGCTCTCGCATGATCCGCGTGTCCGTCAACAACGTGCGCCGCACCCTGGTGGAAGGCGCGCTGCTGACGGTGCTGATCGTGTTCCTGTTTCTCAACTCGTGGCGCTCCACCGTCATCACCGGGCTCACACTGCCCATCGCCATCATTGGCACCTTTCTGTTCATGTACATCTTTGGCTTCACCATCAACATGGTGACGCTGATGGCGCTCTCGCTGTGTGTGGGGCTGTTGATTGACGACGCCATCGTGGTGCGCGAGAACATCGTGCGCCATGTGCAAATGGGCAAGTCGTCCTACCAGGCGGCGCTGGACGGCACACAGGAGATTGGTCTGGCGGTGCTGGCCACCACCTTCTCCATCGTCGCCGTGTTTTTGCCCATTGGCTTCATGCAGGGCATCATTGGCAAGTTTTTCCATGAGTTTGGCATCACCATCGTCGCTGCGGTGCTGATCTCGATGTTCGTGAGCTTCACCCTGGACCCGATGCTCTCCAGCGTCTGGCACGACCCCAGCATCCACCGCAATCAGGCAGACCCCGGCCGCAGCCGCTACGACCGCACCATCGGCCGCCTGACCGCCTGGTTCGAAGCCGCCACCGAGCGACTGGCACACGGCTACCAGCGCGTTCTGCGCTGGGCGCTCGTGCATCCCCTGGCCACCTTGGCGCTGGCGGCGAGCACCTTTGTGGGCAGCATCGTGCTGGTTCCGCTGCTGGGCACCGAGTTTGTGCCCAAGGCCGATTACTCCGAAACCAACCTCAACTTCAACACCCCCATGGGCTCGTCGCTGGAAGCCACCGAGGCCAAGGCACGTCAGGTTGCGGACATCCTGCGCGAGTCGCCCGAGGTGCGCTACACCCTGGCCACGGTCAACACCGGCAATGCCAACGGCAAGAGCTACGCCAGCCTCTACATCCGCCTGGTGGATCGCCATCAGCGACAACGCAGCATCGACGACCTGTCGGTGGCCTGGCGGGCACGGCTGGCTCAGGTACCGGGCCTCACCGTGACCCACATCGGGCAGATCGAATCGGTGGGCGGCAACAAGCAGATCGAGTTCTCGGTGATGGGGGCTGACCTGGCCGAACTGGCGCGATTGAACACCCGCATCGTCGAGCGGATGCGGCAGATCCACGGCATCGTCGATGTCGATTCCACCCTCAAGCCCGACAAGCCGACCTTCCGTGTGGATGTGCAACGTGAAGCCGCGGCCGATCTGGGCCTCAATGTGGGCAGCATCGGCACCCAACTGCGCCACCTGGTGGCCGGCCAAACGGTGGGCAACTGGCGCGCCGCGGATGACCAGACCTACGACGTCAATGTTCGCCTGGCCCCCTCGGCTCGCAACGCCCCTGAGGACCTGGAGCGACTTCCCTTTCCAGTGGCCACTGCGACGGATGGCTCAAGTCGCGTGGTCAAGCTCAACCAGGTCGCCCGTGTCAGGGAGGACACAGGCCCCAACCAGATCAACCGGCGCGACCTGATGCGCGAGATCACCTTCAGCGCCAATGCCCTGGGCCGCTCCACCGGCGAAATCTCCGCCGACATCCGCCGCATGATGGCCGAGCTGAACCTGCCCTCGGGCTACCGCTACCAGTTTGGCGGCTCTACCAAGAACATGCAGGAGTCGTTTGGCTATGCGCTGTCGGCCCTGGCGTTGGCCATCGTCTTCATCTACATGATCCTGGCCAGTCAGTTCAAGAGTTTCCTGCAACCCCTGGCCTTGATGACCTCGCTGCCCCTGACCCTGATTGGGGTGGTGCTGGCCCTGATGCTGTTTCGCTCAACCCTGTCCATGTTCTCGATCATTGGCGTGGTGATGCTGATGGGCCTGGTGACCAAAAACGCCATCTTGCTGGTGGACTTTGCGATCCGCTCGCGCGAGGACCGCCTCGACGCAGACGGTCAGCGCGTGGCTGGCCTGCCCCGCCATGAGGCCTTGCTGCTGGCCGCCCGCGTGCGCTTGCGACCCATCCTGATGACCACGCTGGCGATGATCTTCGGCATGGTGCCGCTGGCCTTTGCCCTCACCGAAGGATCCGAGCAGCGCGCCCCCATGGGACAGGCCGTGATTGGCGGCGTGATCACCTCCTCCCTGCTGACCCTGGTGGTGGTGCCCGTGGTGTACTGCTACCTGGACGATCTGGCCGGTTGGATCCAGCGCAAATGGCAGGGTTCGGCGCCGTCAGATAGCGGGCAGGTTCGCCCCTAAAATCCTGTGTGTCCCAACCCGTTGCCCCAGAGAAAGCCATGAATTTCGAACAAGCCCGCTTCAAGATGGTTGAACAGCAGATCCGCCCCTGGAAGGTGCTCGATCCCCAGGTGCTGGCCGTATTGGGCGCTGTGCCGCGCGAGCTGTTCACCCCCCCTGAATACCAGTTCATGGCCTACGTGGACGAGGAAATCCCGCTGGCGGGCGGCCATGTCATGCTGCCCCCCCGTATCGACGCCCGCCTGATGCACGACCTGGCACTCAAGGGCACCGAGACGGTGCTCGACATTGGCACCGGCAGTGGCTACCGCGCCGCCTTGCTGGCGCACCGCGCGCGCGAGGTGGTCAGCCTGGAAATCGATCCCCTCATGGCAGAAGCCGCACGTCGTCACCTGCAAGCCGCCGGTGTGCACAACGCCCGCGTCGTGGAGACCGATGGCGCGACAGGCCAGGTCCCGGGGGCGCCGTTTGACGCCATCGTGCTCGGCGGTTCGGTGGCCGAGGTGCCGCAAAGCCTGCTCGATCAATTGAAGCTCGGTGGACGGCTGATTGCCATCGTGGGCGCTGACCCGGTGATGCAGGCCACCTTGTTCACCCGTACGGGTGAGCGTCAGTTCAGCAGCACAGCGCTGTGGGACACGTCGGCACCGGCGTTGCACAACTTTGCGCGGCCCAGCCGCTTTCACTTTTAATTGCCTATGTTGACCCAAATCACTCCAGCCCAGCTCAACGACTGGGCCGCGCAACATGCCGGTGCAGGCCCTCTGGTCGTGCTTGATGTGCGTGAACCTTGGGAGCTGCAAACAGCCAGCGTCAAGCCCGCCGGCTTTGAGTTGCTGACCATCCCCATGCAAGGGGTGCCGGCCCGACTGAGCGAGCTGGATCGCACACGTCCCGTGGCCTGCCTGTGTCATCATGGCAGCCGCAGTATGCAGGTCGCTTCGTTCCTGGTTCAACAGGGATTTGAGCACGTGGCCAACATCGCCGGCGGCATTCATGCCTGGTCCACCCAGGTGGACCCGTCTGTGCCGAGTTATTGAGTGGCAGCGCATTGCCTGCGTTGTCATTGCCTGCGTTGTCATTGCCTGCGTTGTCATTGCCTGCATTTTCATTGCCTGCGTTGTGTTTGTTCTGGCCATTTCTGAAAGCGCGTCATGAAGTTGTTTCAAATCAGTCTGATCGGTGCCGCTGTGTCGGGCCTCTTCAGCACGTCCGTGTGGTCACAGAGCCTGGTTGACCTCTACAACATGGCCAAGAGCCACGACGCAACGTTTCAGTCCGCCAGGTCGCTGTATGAGGCCAACCGCTACCGCGCCGACCAGGGGTTGGCGCAGATCATGCCGACCGTGGGCCTGGGATTGACGGCGACGCGGTCGCAGGTGGACTTTCGGGGGGATACGCCTTCCACTGGTGTTGCCAGTCAGCTTTACGACATCAGTGGAACGAAGTTTTATGCTGCGCCCTTCCCGACAACTTACGCCGTCAACGACGGCAACCCCTTCAAGCGCTGGTACACCCAGAACAACGCCACGCTCACCGCCAGCCAACCGCTGTACCGTCCCGCCAACCTGGCGGTGTACAGGCAAACAGCCAAGCAACTGAGCCAGGCCTATGCCCAGCTGACGGTGGCCGAGCAGGACTTGCTGATCCGCGTCAGCCAGGCCTACTTCGATGTGCTGGCCAGCCAGGACAGTCTGAACTTCGTGCGCGCACAAAAGCTGGCGGTGTCCGAGCAACTCGCGTCGGCCAAGCGCAACTTTGAAGTGGGCACGGCCACCATCACCGACACGCGCGAAGCCCAGGCCCGCTACGACCTGGTCATTGCCCAGGAAATTGCCGCGGACAACGACCTGCGGGTCAAGCGGTTGGCGCTGGACACCATCGTGGGTATCAAGCATGCGGCCCCCAAGCCGCTCAATGCCGGACAGGCGCTTAACCCCACCTTGCCGCAAGATGTTGAAGAATGGGTGAAGCAATCCGAGTCTTCGCACCCCTCGGTGCTCAACGCCCAGCTGGCGATGGACATTGCACAACTGGAAATCGAGCGCGCTCGGGCTGGTCACAAACCCACGGTGGATCTGGTGGGTTCGTACGCTGGCACCCGTAACCTGGGCGGTACCGCGGTGTCTGGCAGCGCGTCGTCCAACTCGCATGTGGTGAGCCCCACCGTGCAGGTGATCATGAACGTCCCCCTCTTTGCGGGCTTCGCCACCGAGAACCGCTACAAGGAAACCGTGCAACTGGAAGACAAGGCACGTCAGGACCTGGAAGCAGCGCGCCGCAACGTGGCGCAAGCCACCCGCACCGCCTACTTTGGCGTGGTCTCAGGCCTGGGCCAGGTCAAGGCGTTGGAAGCCGCCGAGTCCTCCAGCCAGGTGGCCCTGGACGCCAACAAGCTGGGCTACTCCGTGGGTGTGCGCATCAACATCGACGTGCTGAACTCGCAAAGCCAGTTGTTCCAAACCAAGCGTGATCTGGCCAAAGCCCGTTACGACGTGTTGGTGGGCAGCCTGAAACTTCGCCAGGCCAGTGGCTTGTTGAAGGAAGACGATTTGCAAGGCGTCAATGCCATGCTCGAGCGCTGAACGCACGCCTCGCAACGCACGCCTCGTAACGTACTAGACGTAACGCACGCCCGGCAACCCAAGCCTCCTCATTCGGCCTTTCGACTCCACCGGGCTTCTCATCCTGGCTTGCGGCAGGCCTGCCCTCTCAGTCCTTGGGCATCCACGCGCTCAGACGCGCCAGACTTGCGGCCACGGCGCCCGCATGCTGTTGCACGAAATCATGGCAACGCTGCGAGCACCCAGCGTCTTGAGCCTGTTGCTGCGTCCAATGCAATGCAGCCTGCACGCCTTCTGCCACGTCCCCCACGCGCACCGCCACCCCGGCCTGCAAGGCTTCCCGTGTGGCCTGCTCGAAATTGAAGGTGTGCGGACCCACCACCACGGGGCTGCCATAGGCCAGGGGTTCGATGAGGTTTTGTCCGCCCAGCGGCTCGAAGCTGCCCCCCATCAGGGTGGCGTGCACCATCGAGGCATAGGCCCCCATCTCGCCCAACGAGTCGCCCAGCATCAGGGTGCGATCATCTCTCAAGGTCCATTGGGACGCCGTCTGCTCGAGGCTTTCGAAGTGGCTGCGCCGCAGCAACGACAACCCTGCCTGTTGCACCAAGTCGGCCACCGCGTCAAACCGCTGCGGATGACGCGGCACGATGAGCCAATGCGCTAGCTGCAGCGCCTCTGGGTGGCGTTGCAATGCCGCCAAAAACGCCTGCTCTTCGCCCTCACGTGAACTGGCCAGCACCACAGCGGGACGAGACAGCCTGGCGCGTGCCTGTGCCCCCGCCGCGTGCAGGAGCGCATCGATGGGCACATCAAATTTAAGATTGCCCAGCACCGCCGTGACGGGCGCGCCCAAGGTGCGCAAGCGCCGGGCATCGTCTTCGGTCTGGGCCCACACCTCGGTCAAGCCGGCATAGGCTGCGTGCGACAGCACGCGCAGCCGTTGTGCCTGACGACAGGATTTCTCACTCATGCGTGCGTTGAGCAAGAGCAGCGGAACCCCCTGGGCTCGACAGGCCGCCACCCAGTTGGGCCAGACTTCGGTTTCCACCAGCAGGCCCACGCGGGGTTGGAAATGGCGAAGAAAACGCTGCACCGCTGCCGGCGTGTCCCAGGGCTGCCACACCTGGACATCCCCTGGTTGCAGCAAAGCGCGCCCTGCTTCTCGGCCAGTGGCCGTCCCATGGGTCAGCAACAGTCGCAGGCCAGGCCACTGGGCACGCAGCTGTGGCAACAGCAGCGCGACCACCCGGGTCTCCCCCAAGGACACCGCATGCACCCAGACAAACCCCTGTCCTGCCGGCGTTGCATAGTGGCCCCAGCGTTCGGGAATGTCTTGACCGTACAGCGGTTCATCGCGGCTGCGTCGCAACAGCTTGCGCACCACCAACGGCTGCAAGGCTCGCATCACCAGGCTGTAAAGCGCCAACCAGAGACGGCTGCTCATGAGGGGCTGCTCCAGGACACACAGAACCAGGTACGCCAACCACCCGCGCTCATGACGCGGCCCCTTCGCACGCCAGCCAGGCTGACCACACAGCCTCTACCGTGGGGCAAGGATGACCAAACACGGCCTGTTGGTGTGGCGCACCCAGCGGACCCGTACGCCAGGCGGTGTCGACGTTGTAGAGCTGCACGTGCGGCCGGTTCAAAGCCACGGCCAGGTGGCTGGGTCCACTGTCAACGCCCACCACCCCGGCGCACTGCGACAGCGGCCACAGCATCTGATCCAGTCCGAGCCGCGGCCACACCACCGCACCAGGCAGCGACTTTGCCAGCACTTCGCTGCGCTGCAATTCGGCATCGTTGCCATGCAGCAGCGCCACTGAACGTCCGTGGGACAGCAAACGCTGCCCCAATGCCACCCAATGCTCGAGGGGCCAGAGCTTGTCGTTGCGCGAGGTGCCATGCACCAGGGCCACCGTCCCGGGCGACACGACCACAGCCGGCGAGTCCGCCGAGACAGACGACGCATGGGGAATCCGCAAGCCAAAATCGACGTGCGCCGGCACGTCAAAGCCCATCGCTTGCGCCACCAACAAGCGACCGCGTTGGCAGGCATGGCTGTGCCACGGCTGCTCGTGGGTCACATCGGCCACCCAGCGTGTCGGAGCCTCATACCCCGACCCCTCGGTACGCCGCGCCATGGCATGACGCCGACCTGTGGGGGTCAGGCGTGCCATGAACGACACCAGGGCCGACTTGCTCAAGCCTTGCAGATCAATCACGGCATCGTAGGCCTGGGCCTGCAAATCAAGCTTGAACGCAGCCCACTCGCGACGGGTCTGTGACGAGAGCGGCGCACGCCGCCAACGCCGCAGATCGCACGGGATCACACGCTGTACCGCCTCACTGGCCTGCACCAGGGGGGCAAATCCACGTTCCACCACCCAGTCAATCTGAACGTCTGGCACGCTGCGCCACAGGTCCATCGCGGCTGGCAGGGTGTGCACCACATCCCCCAGCGACGACAGCTTGACGAAGAGCACTCTCAATGAGCCGACTCCTGCAGCGAGGCACCCGGTTTGACGTGTTGCAACAAGGCCAGCATGTCGTGCCGAATGCGCTCCAGGGCTGACTCGGTCTGCCCTTCAAACCGGAGCACCAGCACGGGCGTGGTGTTGGACGCGCGAATGAGGCCAAAGCCGTCGTCCCAGTCGATGCGCACGCCGTCAATGTCGGACAGTGTGGGGTGGTGCTCGGGGGCGGGCAGGCCAACGCTTTGCACCCGGGCCAGCAAATCAGCGGTGAGCCGGTGCGGTTCGCCTTCTTCGCACGACACATTCAGCTCCGGCGTGGAGTGGCTGGTGGGCAAGGCCTTCAGCACCAGGTTGGCGTCTGCACTGCGGCTGACGATTTCCAGCAGTCGCGCACCCGCATAGGTGCCGTCGTCAAAGCCGAACCAACGCTCCTTGAAAAAGATGTGGCCGCTCATCTCGCCACCCAGCGGAGAGTCGAGCTCTTTCATGCGCGCTTTGATGAGCGAGTGACCCGTCTTGAACATCACGGCACGCCCCCCCGCCGCCGTGATGGCCGGCGCCAGGCGTTGCGAGCATTTCACGTCGAACACAATCGCCCCACCCGGGACACGCGACAACACATCCAGCGCAAAGAGTTGCATCTGCCGGTCCGGGTAGATGGTTTCACCGTCTCGGGTGACGATGCCCAGACGATCCCCATCGCCATCAAAGGCCAGGCCCAGTTCGGCGTCGTGCTGTTGCAACGCAGCGATCAGATCGCGCAGGTTTTCGGGTTTGCTCGGGTCCGGGTGGTGGTTGGGAAACTGGCCATCGACCTCGCTGAACAACTCAACCACCTCGCAGCCCAAGGCACGAAACAGCGCCGGGGCCGAGGCACCCGCCACCCCGTTGCCGCAATCCACCACGATGCGCAGGGGACGCGCAAGGCGCACATCACCGACGATCCGTTCGCGGTAGGCCTCGTCGACACGTGCCGTGGTGACACGCCCTCCGGCACGCAACACCCAGTCCTCGCGCTCGATGCGCTGTCGCAGTCCCTGGATCTCGTCCCCATAAATGGCACGACCGCCCAGCACCATCTTGAACCCGTTGTAATCGCGTGGGTTGTGGCTGCCCGTGATCTGAATACCGCTCTTGCACAGGGTGTGGGCGGCAAAGTACAGCATGGGGGTGGTGACCAGGCCCACGTCGATCACCTCGATGCCCACCGACACCAGGCCACGAATCAGGGCAGCACTGAGATCGGGACCACTCAAGCGACCATCACGGCCCACAGCCACCACCGTTTCGCCGCAGGTGAGCGCATGTGCCCCAAAGGCGCGGCCCAGCGCTTGGGCCACCTCTGCGTTGAGGGTGCTCGGCACAATGCCCCGGATGTCATACGCCTTGAAAATGGAGGAGTGAACTTGCATGGGGTCGATTGTAGATTCGCGGGATCGGGCTATCATGGGTTGAACCGCGGCCAGCCAAGCCACCACGACCTTTGTATACCCCATGTCTGACACCCTGCACACCCTCAAGACTCCCCTGGGCCCCATGCTGTTGTGCGCCAGTCCCGAGGGCCTGCGTGGCGCCTGGTTTGTCGGTCAGCGCCATTTCCCTGACTTGCACCCTCCTGCAGCACGCGCACAGGCCCCCTCGCACCCCTTGCTCGCACACGCGTGCGCGCAATTGGAGGATTACTTTGGCGGCCGACGTCAGCAGTTCGATCTGCCCTTGGATCTGAGTCACGGCACGGCGTTTCAACAGCAGGTCTGGACCGCGCTGCTGGGCATCGGCTGGGGCCAGACCGCGCGTTATGGCCAACTGGCCCAGCAACTCGGCCGGCCACAAGCGTCCAGGGCAGTCGGCATGGCGGTGGGGCGCAACCCCCTCAGCATCATCGTGCCCTGTCACCGGGTGCTCGGGGCGAGCGGCTCACTCACCGGCTACGCCGGCGGACTGGATCGAAAGCAAGACTTGCTGCGCCGTGAAGGCGTGCTGTGAGAGATGAAGCAACGCCGTGAAGGCGTGCTGTGAGCGATCAACCCAGCATCTGCGCCGCCAGCGAGTGCAAACGATGGCCCGGTTGCGTGAGGGCTTCCACGATACTGAAGTGATTCAGGCCGGGCAGGTCTTCGCACACGGGCACACGGGTCTTGCCCCAGGCCTGCTGGATCAGGTGGTTGTGGCGAATGAATTCCGGGCTCTCCTGGGCACCCGCCACCGTGAACAAACGCCCTGTTGAGGGCGATGGCAAATAAGCCGGACTGGCACGCCGCGCATCCTGGGGTGTCAGCCGCAGTGACGATTGCAAGAACGGTGTGGCAAGGAGCGACTCGAGCTCATACAACGCCGAGATGGACAGCACGTGCTGCACCAGGTGGGCCGGCAGATCGCGCCCCACTTGCTTCCAGTCACACGCCAACAACATGCTGGCCAGGTGTCCCCCCGCTGAGTGACCCACCACCCGCAGGCGTGAGGGGTCCCCACCAAACTCCTTGGCATGGCGCCAGGTCCAGGCCACCGCCTGCACAACCTGCATCACGATGTCCGGAATCGTGACCGCCGGGCACAGAGCGTAATTGGGCACCACCACGGCTGCCCCCAATTCATGCAGGGCAGGCGCCACAAAGGAATGGTCTGCCTTGTCCAGCGAACGCCAGTAACCGCCGTGGATGAACACCACCACCGGGACGTTGGGCGAGCGCGCCGGGAAGATGTCCAAGGTCTCCATCAACCCGTCGCCGTATGGCACATCCAGTTCGCAACGCAGGCTCGCGCGCGCTGCACGCGAGCGACTGTCCCAGCGAGCAAAGTAAGTGGCGTGGTCCGGCACCAGGGCTCGGTTGTTGTACATGCGGTCGTACCACTCGGACGACTGGGCGGGGGGAAGGGAGGTCATGCGGGTCTCCTGCAGGGCTTGGGTGATCTGAGCGCGCATCTTGCCGTATCCTGGGTCGCGCAGGCGTCCCGGTGGCGATGGTTGACGGGAATCTTCTGGTTTTCACTGATCAGCCACGACCTGAATTGGTGTATTCTGTATACAGTAATCCATATCGCCTCATGACTGCCTCTTCCATTCAATTGGTTCGCCTGGAGACCGCCCCCGACCTGGTCGATCAGGTCTACCGGGCCCTGCGCGACGCCATCAGCGATGGATCGATCGCGCCCGGTGCCCGGCTCACGCAGGAGGACATTGCCCAACAACTGGCTGTGTCGCGTCAACCGGTCTTGCAGGCCCTGAGGCTGCTGAAGAAGGATGGTTTTGTGCAGGACGCTCCGGGCCGGGGGGTGCAAGTCACCCCCCTCGATCCGGACCAGATCGCGGGCCTGTACCAGGTTCGCGGCGCGCTCGATGCACTGGCCGCCCGGCTGGCGGCCCAGCACCGTTACCAGATGGACCCCCAGTTGATCGCCGAGGGCCGGCGCGCCGAACAGCAAGGACAGTTCCAGGCCATGATCGATGCCGACCTGGCCTTTCACCGCGCCATCTACCAGGGCTCACAAAACCCGCTGATCGAACCCAGCGCCCACCAGCACTGGCATCACCTGCGCCGTGTCATGGGCGCGGTGCTGCAGTCCTCGCGTCAGCGTGAAAGCTTGTGGGATGAGCACGAAGCCATTGCCCAGGCCATCGCAGTTGGCGACGCCGCTCAGGCCGCGGCGCTGATTGAAGCGCACGCGCTGCAAGCCAGTCTGCAACTCACCGCACGCCTGCGTGCCCAATTGGCACACGCCGGCTAGGCCACGGCACGCGCGCGTTCATCACTCAGTTGAGGCCTCTGTTTTCTGTTGTCACCCACCCCATTCCCCATTCATTTCAACCCAGGAGCCCCCCATGCGTCTCACCCAGGAACAAATCGACCAGTTTGACCGCGACGGTTATCTGTTTTTTCCCAACCAGTTCTCCCAGGAAGAGATCAATCACCTCACCGCTGCTGTCCCCGAGTTGTACAGCCGCCGCGAGGCCTACAACATCCGCGAAAAAGGCAGCGATGCGGTGCGCACCAACTTTGCCGCGCACCTGTACAGCAAGCCCTTTGCCAAGCTCGGCCGTCACCCGCGCATGATCGGACCGGTGGAGGACTTGTTCGGCGAGAAGCTGTACATGCACCAGTTCAAGATCAACGGCAAGATGGCCTTTGAAGGCGACGTGTGGCAGTGGCACCAGGACTTCGGCACCTGGCTGAACGACGACATGATGCCCGAGCCGCGCTGCATGAACGTCGCCATCTTCCTGGACGATGTGAACGAGTTCAACGGCCCGCTGATGTTCATCCCGGGCAGCCACAAGAAGGGCGTGGTCGAGGCCAAGCACGACCTGAGCACCACCAGCTACCCGCTGTGGACCGTGGACAACAAGCTCATCAGCGAGCTGGTCGAGCGCGGCGGCGGCAAGAATGGCGGCATCGTCTGCCCCCGAGGACCGGCCGGTTCGATGATTCTGTTCCACAGCTGCCTGTTGCACGCGTCCACCAGCAACCTCTCGCCCTGGAACCGTGTGAGCGTGTACCTGAGCCTGTGCGCCGTGTCCAACCATGTGCGCCGTTTCAAGCGCCCGGAGTACATCACCCACCGCGAGTTCACCCCCATCGAGATGCTGCCGGATGACTGTCTGCTGAAAGACTACCCGGTGGACCTGCCGTGGGAAAAGGGCATGCCGGCCAGCGCCCTGCAAACCTCTCTGGAAGAACTGAAGCAAGCCGCATGAGCCTGTACGCCCAACTCCAACAACGTGCGGCCGAAGGCCGCCCCATCCGCGTGGGCCTGATCGGTGCAGGCAAGTTCGGGTCGATGTACCTGGCGCAGATTCCTCGCACACCAGGCGTTCAACTGGTGGGCATCGCCGATCTGAGCCCGGCCAACGCTCGCACCAACCTCACCCGGGTCGGCTGGGAGCCCGAGCGCCTCACCGCCACGTCCCTGGACGATGCGGTGAAAAAGGGCACCACGCATGTGGGCGATGACTGGCAGGCGCTGGTCAAACACCCCGCGATCGACGTGATCGTCGAGTGCACGGGCTCGCCCCCGCATGCGGTGGACCACATCCTGGAAGCCTTCGCCCACCGCAAGCACGTGGTGAACGTGACCGTGGAAGCCGATGCGTTCTGCGGCCCGCTGTTGGCCACCCGTGCCCAAGCCGCTGGCGTGGTGTACTCGCTGGCCTTTGGGGACCAGCCCGCGCTGATCTGCGACCTGGTGGACTGGGCGCGCACCTGCGGTTTCCCCGTGGTGGCGGCCGGCCGTGGCCACAAGTGGCTGCCGCACTTTTGCGAATCCACACCAGAAACCGTGTGGGGCTACTACGGGCTCACCCCCGAGCAAGCCGAGCGCGGCGGCTTGAACCCGAAGATGTTCAACAGCTTCCTCGACGGGTCCAAGCCCTCGATCGAAAGCACGGCGGTCTCCAACGCCACGGGCCTCCGTGTGCCCAGCAATGGGCTGCTCTACCCGCCGGCCAGTGTGGAGGACATTCCCTATGTGACGCGTCCGCGTTCAGAAGGCGGCGTGCTGGAACACAAAGGCATGGTCGAGGTGATCTCGTGTCTGGAGACTGACGGTCGCACCATTCCCTATGACATTCGCATGGGCGTGTGGGTGACGGTGGAAGCCGAGACGGAGTACATCAAGAACTGTTTTGAAGAGTACAACGCGCACACCGATCCTTCAGGTCGCTACTTCACGCTGTACAAGCGCTGGCACCTGATTGGCCTGGAAGTGGGCATGAGCGTGGCGAGTGTGGCCTTGCGGGGCGAACCCACCGGCGTGGCGACCAGCTGGAATGCGGATGTGGTGGCCACGGCCAAGCGCGATCTGCGTCCGGGCGATATGCTCGACGGCGAAGGCGGCTACACGGTGTGGGGCAAGTTGCTGCCCGCCGCGACATCCAAGCGCATCGGCGGCGTGCCGCTGGGTCTGGCGCATGGCATCCAGGTGGTTCGTGCGGTGGCCAAGGGGCAACCGGTGACCTGGCAGGATGTGGCGATGGACACGTCAATTCGTGCCTACCAGTTGCGTCAGGAGATGGAAGCGGCTTACACCTTCTGACGCTGTTGGTCTCTTTTCACCCCAACGCGCAATACAGCACTGCGGGGTAGGTCGCGAGCCAGGCCCAGAAGAACCGGTTCAGGCCGAAGTACCAGTACACCAGGTAGTGGAAGACGGGCGCGGTGCAGCACATGAACCAGGCGATGCGCACGTCCAGCAACGCCAGCGGAAAGCAGCCTTCCCACACGGTGAAGGTCCAGGAGACCAGCGCGGCCAGTTGGGGGCGGCGGTAAATGCTGTGGGCGGCCAAGGGACCATACACACCACCGTCCAGAAAGACGGTCATGGCATGGCCGTTGCGCCACTCGGGTCGCAACAGCTTGACCCAGCCCGAGACAAAGTAGGAGCTGACCACATACACCGTGACGTACCACAGGCCGGCGCGCCAGCCAAGCGTCGGGTTGTGGGTGAAGTGGCCAATGAGTTGCGCGATCAACAGGCCGGTCACGCACACCAGGGTCATGAAATCGCTGCCGCCATTGAAAGCACCACGCCAGCGAAACAACAGCAGCACGCTGCTGACGAACAGCACGAGCGCCAATGCCGGGTTGACCCAACCACCCAGCAGGGCCAGCGCGATGCCCAGACGCAGACACAGCAACAGAACATAGCCGGGGCCTTGCATGCAGGGGTCCAACAGGCTGCGCACCCACTGCGGACGAGACGGCACTTCCTCGCGCTGAATCGACCAGGAACCGACACGGTCCATGGTGAGCAAGCGGAAAAATTCAGCGGTTTGCAGCAGCAAGCTCCAACCCAGCAGGGCCAGAAAGAGACGGGTGGCGTCGTGCAAGTCCATGGCTCAATCCCACACAGCCATGACCGGAGATTGCAGCATCAGCTCACGGCTGGATGACGCGGGCAACTCCATGCGCAATTCAAACTGGAATCGCTCGACCGTGGGCAAGGGCGCGGCGATCATGGGCGTGTCCCCCCAGCGATCCCCGCGAATGGCCTGGTGCGCGAGGCGGGTCACCAGGTGGTAGGTGACCAGCTGGCTGGCATCCGCCCCTTCAGGCAAGGCATTGAGATCGCTGGCGAAGTGGTCCACCAGGTTCTGGTGCGAGAGTGACAGGTTCACCGCCGGGTTGTGGAACAGATGGTGCCAGCGACGCGGCAGGCGTGGGTAGACCCAATACCAGTCGGTCCACACACCCGCAGCCTCTCCACGCACATACACATGCGGCACATGGCCCACCGCATGAAAAAATTTCCAGTTGGGAAAGAAGGCGCGCAGAAAAAACAGCCACGGCCCCTGGATCACCTGAGAGCGCCCGAGCAGGGTGACGAACAGCAATGCGAAATACGCGAGGATCAGAACGGCGGTGAGGTCCACGGGATGAAGTCTAGCGCGACTGCATGGGCTGTCCGCATGCAACGCCTCCCGTCGTGACGCACCCCGTCTCGCCCCCTAGGGGACTGGCCCGAGTAGCCGCGAGCCAGTCATCCCGATACACTGGCTTGGTACGCCACTCCCCGGCTCCGCCCCTTTCCGTCATGGGATTGTTCTCTCCGCTGCCTCCCGCCCCCGCGTCGGCCATCGACTCTCGACAGGCCGCATGGCGCCTGTTCATCACCTTGCTGCTGATGACGTTTGGGTCCAGCGGCATGTACGTCTCCTCGGTGGTGATGCCACAAGTGCAGGCCGATTTCGGTATTAGCCGTGCGACGGCCTCCATGCCCTATACGCTGATGATGCTGGGCTTTGGTGTGGGTGGCATGCTGATGGGGCACCTGAGTGATCGCCGGGGCATTGCGTTTTCTCTGGCGATCGGTGCCCTCGGCGTGGGCAGTGGCTACATCCTGGCCGGTCTGACCCAAGACGTCTGGCTGTTCATGGTCATCAACGGATTGCTGCTGGGATTTCTCGGAATCTCGGCCACCTTTGCGCCCCTGGTGGCCGACACCTCGCTGTGGTGGAACCGGCGACGCGGCATTGCGGTGGCCATTTGTGCCAGTGGCAACTACCTGGCCGGCGCGCTATGGCCGCCCCTGACGCAGATAGGGGTGGACGCGCTGGGCTGGCGCACCACCTATGTGTTACTGGGCGTGTGTTCTGTGGTGGGCATGGGCCTGCTGGCGCTGCAAATGCGGCAACGCCCCCCCGAGCAAGCGCCCCCCGCACCGCCCAAGGGCAGCGCGGTGGTGCACGACACCCAGCGCCCCTTTGGCCTGAGCACCCGCACGGCCCACGGCTTGTTGTGGGTCGCGGGTTTGGCCTGCTGCGTGGCCATGTCCATGCCGCAGGTGCACATCGTGTCGTACTGCACCGACCTGGGTTTTGGTGCTGTGCGCGGGGCGGAAATGCTCTCGCTCATGCTGGCCAGTGGCATCGTGAGCCGACTGGTCTCGGGCATGATTTGCGACCGCATCGGTGGCCTCAAGACCCTGATGCTGGGCTCGGCGCTGCAAGGCGTGGCCTTGCTGCTCTTTTTGCCCTTTGACGGCATGGCGGCGCTCTATATCGCCTCGGCCCTGTTTGGACTCTTCCAGGGCGGTATTGTTCCGTCCTACGCCATCATCATCCGCGAACACTTCAGCCCGAGCGAAGCCGGCTCACGGGTCGGTTCGGTCATCATGGCCACGCTGGTTGGCATGGCCCTGGGCGGCTGGATGTCCGGCAAGATTTTCGATCTCACAGGCTCCTACCACGCCGCCTTCATCAATGGCATTGCCTGGAACCTCTTGAACCTGTCCATTGCCGTCTTTTTGTACTGGCGCTACCGCCGCAGCCAGCAATCGCATCCACGCAGCGTGTGAGTGAGCCGGCAGCGCGGCAGGTCGCTCAACGGTCAGCACCTGCCGAGGTCGCCCGCGCCCGCCCCTTGGCCATGTCCAGGGGCCACAGCCACCACAGTCCCAGCATGAACAAGCAGGCCGTGGCGCCAATGGCCAACCGCTGATTGCCCGCCGTCACCCAGGTGATGAGCCCATACAGCAACGGCCCGCCTATGCTGGCAGCACGGACCGCAAAACTCCACAAACCAAAAAACTCTGCCGTCTGCGCCGGTGGGGTCAGCAAGCCCGTCATGGCGCGCCCCGCCGATTGGCTCGATCCCAGGCACAGCCCTGCCAACACCGCTGCGCCCCAAAACACCGGCTTGGTGTGGGCCAGCGCCACGATGACGCAGGTGATGATCCAGCCCAGCAGCGTGACAGCCAGGGCGCGTTGATGGCCCCACCGGTCTTGCGCATGCCCCAGGGTGAATGCACCCACCGTGGCCGCGATGTTCAAGGCAAAGATGAGCACCATGGTTTCCTGCGGTTGAAAGCCCATGACCTGCTCGGCATAAATGGCAGCCAGGGTGATGGCCACCGCCACACCAGCCTGGTAGGCCACGATGCAGGCCAGCAGCCGAGCCAGCTCTGGATAAGCCTTCAACCTGCGCAGGCTGAGACGCAGCTGTTGCCATTGGCTGATACGGTTTGAGGGATCAGGACGTTGGCCATTTGTCATGGGCTGGGCCCGGTCACGCAGCCAGGCAAAGGTGAACAGGGAGGCCGCACCGTAAAAGAGGGCTGTCATCACCAGGGTGATCGGCACAAAGGAGGCAGCCGGCTCACCCCTGGCCTGCGCCTGCAACACATAGGCCAGGCACAGACCCAGACAGAGCATGCCGCCGATGTAACCCAGGGCCCACCCCCAGCCACTCACGCGCCCCATGCCAGGCCCCGTGGCCAACTCGGGCAAGAAGGCGGCAATCAGCGATTCGCCCACGGTGAAAAAGGTGTTGGACAGGATGATCAAGAACATGCCCAACGCCACATCGCCCGGTCCGACCCAGCTCAAGGCGAGGGTGCTCAGCACACAGCCCAAGGTGGTCAACCCCAGCGGGCGTTTTTTGGTGCCATGCCGATCACACCACGCTCCCAGCACCGGCATGGTCAGCATGACGATTGCATACGATACGCTCAGGGCGAGCGTCCAGGCCAAGGTGCCCCAACTGGCCCCCTGCGCCACCCCGCCCACAAAGTAGGCCGAAAACACGGCTGTGATCACCACCGTGGTGTAGCCGGAGTTGGCAAAGTCGTACATCGCCCACCCCAACACCTCGCGACGCCTCACCCCAGGGTTCAGGGTCAGCGAAGCGGGGGAGTCGACGGGCACAGTGTGATCAGGGACTGGCATGAACGGGCGTGCTCCTGGGCGCTGGCACCCTCGCCGACCGGCAGGTAGCCGGGAAGTTGACAGAGATCAATTCGAGATGAAAAAGCCGCAGCATCTGAGCCTGGATTCGATACAGTGGGTTGCAACACGTTGGCCCCACAGGACCCTGCGATGAATCAACCCAGCAAGCCCTCAGATCGTGCATTCGACCCTGCGATGGCAACATTCTCCCACGCCCACGACAGCATTGTGCTGCAACTCGAGCGCTTGTCCACCCTGCCCGCCTTGCTGGCCCCCGCGCGCATGGCGCAAGACACGGCTCAACGCGTGGTCGACTTTTTTCCTGGGGCGGTGTTTGAGCATCACCAGGAGGAAGAGGCGGTCTTGTTTGCGGCCGTGCTCCAGAGTGCTCAGGCCGGCGAGGAGCGCCTGCGGGTCAACTCCCTGGTGACATCACTGACAGCGGAGCATCGGCGGTTGGAGGGCCTCTGGCGGCAACTCGAGCCCGACCTGAAAGGGGTGGCCGCAGGACGGAGCTTTCACATCAACGCCCCGTTGCTGGCAGATCTGGTCGCGCGCTATCAGGCGCATGCCCAGGCGGAGGAGCAACAGTTCCTGCCCCTGGCCAGGAGCATCCTCGAGCGCAACGGCAACCCCATGGGCGCCCTGGCCTTGTCCTCGCACATGCATCACCCGTCACCCACAATCGGCCATGGTTGAGAGAGGCAGATACCGACATGGTTATGGTGTTGACGGTTTGGACTGATGCGGTTTTGCTTGCATAATGCACCAGAGGCCCTTTATGTCACAACCCAACGCTTACCTTCGCTTTCTGAATTTACTGCGCGGCGTCGAAGCCAGCTTGCTGCCCCCCAGTCTGGACTCGACCGCCAAATGTTTGCTCGAGCGTATTGCCTGTCAACACGCCCTGGGTGAACCGCTGACCATCACCGAGGCCATGGCGTTGGAACAGGTGGCGTCCCCCGCCACGATTCATCGCAAGATCGACGATTTGCGCACGGCAGGACTGGTGGACACCGAGTTTCAAGGCGAGAACCGCCGCACCAAATACCTGACCCCCACCCCCAAGGCGCGCA
>JACCDM011510073.1_pt1 | contig 22184 bp, 15 predicted proteins | sample 7445851 | NCBI WGS metagenome assembly JACCDM01 (sample SAMN15323438, study PRJNA562643) | freshwater metagenome | isolation source: river surface water | place: USA:Blue River Watershed | collected 2017-08-16
GGGTCAAAGACGCCACAGCCAGCCAATCTGGCGATAAATACTCTTGTCGCGCTCACCTTTCAACCTTAGACGAGCACTTGAGGGTATGCCAGAATGGATTTATGGCCACCCCTAAACGCTCAACTCGCATGTTTCCGCCCGCTATGCCGCAGGGGGAAGTGATTGCCGATTTCATCCAATACGAGGATGCGGTGGCATACGTTGAAAAGCTGGTGGCTGGTGATTTTCCGGCTGGCATGATCGCAATCGTGGGCTCAGACCTGCGCAGTGTTGAACGCGTGCGCGGCAAAATGAGCTACGCCCGAGTTGCACTCAACGGAGCCATTACCGGTTCTTGGATAGGTCTGTTCTACGGCCTATTTTTTGGCGGCACCCCAGACACCACTTCGGCGGCAAGTTTTGCCACCTCGGGCATTGGCTCTGCAATTTTCATTGGTGCCGGAATCGGCATGCTGTTCCAGGTAATCCGATTCTCAGTTTCAAAACGTAAGCGCGGCTTCATCAGCCAGTCTTCATTCGTAGCCAAGAAGTACGAAGTTCAGGTGCCAGGCAACATGGTTGGCGAGGCAGCGGCTGCCGCTTCGAAAACTACTTCAGCTTAGCTATCCACTTTTCAACATCGTCGGCCTTGCGCGGCAGCGCCTTGGTTAAATTTTCAACGCCATTCTTGGTAACCAATACGTCGTCTTCGATTCGCACGCCAATGCCGCGGAATGCCTTTGGCACGAGTAGGTCATCCTTGTGGAAGTAAAGCCCAGGCTCGATGGTGAAGATCATGCCCTCTTTGAGGATTCCGTCTAGGTACATTTCTTTTCTCGCCTGAGCGCAGTCGTGCACGTCCATACCTAGGTGATGTGATGTGCCGTGAACCATCCAGCGTCGGTGGAATTGATTCTCCGGCAAAAGTGAATCTTCAACGCTCACCGGAAGTAGTCCCCACTCGCCACACTTTTGCGCAATCACCTTGATGGCGGCGGCGTGGATGTCGCGGAACTTCACGCCTGGCTTGGCAACTTTGAATGCTGCATCGGCTGCTTCGCGCACTGCTTCGTAAATCATCTTTTGCGTTGGCGAGAACTTGCCGTTTACCGGCAGTGTGCGGGTAACGTCGGCGGTGTAGAGGCTATCCACTTCGACCCCGGCATCGAGAAGCAGTAGGTCACCCTTGCGCACCTTGCCGTCGTTGATAATCCAGTGCAGGATGCAAGCGTGCTCGCCAGAAGCCGCAATGGTTTCATAGCCAAGTTCATTGCCGTTGGCACGCGCCTGTGCAAAGAACGAGGTCTCAACCACGCGCTCGCCGCGCGGATGTTTGACTGCATCGTCTAGATTGCGCACCACCGCTTTGAAACCCTCAACCGAAGCCGCAACTGCCTTGCGCATTTCGTTGATTTCGTAGGCATCTTTGATCAGGCGTAATTCAGAAACAAATTCTGCAAGCTTTGCATCATCGAGAGTGACGATGTCTTTCTTATTGAGCGATTTTAGAAAATCGTCATAGCCACTAATTGATTTGGTTGGCAAATTCAGAAGTGCGGAAACTTGCTTGAGCGAAGGGCGTGCACCAACCCAAAATTCTCCGATGGCTGGATTGGCAAAAAATTCATCGGTTTTGCGACCAGCGGTCTCACGAAAAAACAAAGTCGCTTTGGTGGACTTGCGCGCATCGATCACGAGGATCGAACCCGGCACAGTTTGAGTGCCCCAACCGGTGAGATGAGAAAATGCACTGTGCGCGCGGAAACGGTAGTCGGTGTCGTTACTTCTTTGCTTTAAGTCTCCAGCGGCAATCACTATGACTTTGCCTTTGAAAGCATTGGCCACAGCAGCTCTACGCTTGGCTGCGTAAGGAGCAACCTCCGACCGTTTTGGAAGAGCGTTATCCCGATCAGCCCAGTTGTCGCCGATGAACTTTAGGAACTGCTTACTGTGCGGGGTTTGCGAGCGATTGGTGCTTCTGCCAGCCAGCTTCTTTGCGTCTTTTGCCATGGCTTCATTCTCGCACCACGAGATTAGGCTGATAGTGATGAAGATTGATCTGCATTCACACAGCACGTGCAGCGATGGCAAAGAATCTGTCAGCACGGTATTCGCCGAAGCCAAGCGCGCCGGGGTGGATGTGCTCGCGCTCACCGACCACGACACCACCCATGGCTGGGCAGAGGCCCAGGTGGCGGCCAAGAATGAGGGCATCGGCTTCGTGCCAGGTATCGAGGTAACCACTCGAGCCCACGTAAAGAACCCCGACGGAGAACTACATAAATTCGGCGTGCATATGCTCGCCTACCTGCCAGATCCAAATCATGAAGCACTCAAATACGTGCTAGAAGAATCTGTGCTGAGCCGCGAAAAGAGACTGCAGTCAATCGTTGAGCTAATCGCCGAGGACTACGGAATCGAATGGCAAGACGTTTTAGACGAACTCGAGGATGGTGCCACCTTTGGCCGCCCGGCAATCGCCGATGCGCTAATCAAAAAAGGTAAGTTCCGTTACCGTAACGAAGTCTTTGCTGAAATCTGGGAACAGAGTAATAAGTACTACGTGCCAAATCGAGGAGTGCCAGACACCATCGATGCGATTCAACTCATCCGCTCGGCTGGCGGAGTGCCCATCATCGCGCACCCGCTCGCCAGAGGAAAGCGTCCGCCAAAAGGTTCGGGTTTCCCAGTAGCTCACTTCGAAGAGATGATTGCCGCGGGACTAGCCGGATTCGAAGTTGACCACAGAGATGTTGAAGAAGATTCACGTGAGTGGCTGCGTTCGATGGCAGCCAAACACGATCTGATCGTCACGGGTTCATCTGATTACCACGGCATCGATGGCAAACCGAATCGTCTCGGCGAAAACACCACCACGCAAGAAATGCTGCAGAGAATTTTGGAACAGGCAACAGGCGCTGAGGCGCTGCTTTAGTTTGTCTTACGAGTGCGCGTGCGTTCGCGGTTTTGGCGAGGTGGACGCTTGTGTTCACCAGTGCCGTGAGTCTCGATCTTTTCGCCGTTGGACTTGTGGGGCTTGTCTCCGCCCTTGCTGCGATTGCGGTCTGAGCGAGGGTTCTTGCCATCTTGGTGATTGCGTGAACTCTGGCCGCCCGGCTTATCCGGATTGGCCTTCGGCTGTGCGGTAGAGGCACGCAGACGACCCTTGGTGCCGGCAGGAATCTGCAGATCTTCAAATAGGTGAGCGCTGCTCGAGTAGGTTTCGGTTGGTTCCGGTTGTCCGAATTCGAGAGCTTCGTTGATGTGCTTCCAGCGGGTGAGGTCTTCCCAGTCAACGAATGTAACTGCGATACCGGTGCGACCAGCACGACCGGTGCGACCGACTCGATGCAGCAGCGCTTTTTCGTCTTCGGGCACGGTGTAGTTGATTACGTGAGTGACGTCGTCAACATCGATGCCTCGTGCCGCAACTTCGGTGGAAACCAAAATGTCTTTCTTACCAGCGCGGAAGGCGGCCATCGAACGCTCGCGTGCTTCTTGAGACATGTCACCGTGAAGTGCGCAGGCATTGAATCCGCGATCGATTAATTCTTCAGAAACTTTTGAAGCTTGACGCTTGGTCTTGCAGAAAATTACGGTCTTGCCGCGACCTTCCGCTTGCAAAATTCTTCCGACCACTTCATCTTTGTCGAGCGCGTGTGCTCGGTAAATGAACTGCTTAATGTCGGCTTTGGTTTGGCCCTCGTCGGGATCATTCGCGCGAATGTGAATCGGACGGTTCTGGTATTTGCGAGCCATCGTGACAATCGCACCGGGCATGGTTGCGGAGAACAACATGGTCTGCCGGCCATCGGGGGTGTAGGCAAAAAGTTTTTCAACGTCGGGCAAGAATCCGAGGTCGAGCATCTCGTCGGCTTCGTCGAGCACCATGAATCGAATGTTGCCGAGGTCGAGTTTCTTTTGCTTGCTCAGGTCAATTAGTCGCCCAGGAGTGCCGACAATAATTTGTGCACCGGCATCGATTTCAGCAACCTGACCCTCGTAAGACTTTCCGCCGTAGATTGCGGCAACATTTGTTGAGCGATTGCTGGTGGCGAGCTTTAGATCTTCGGCCACCTGAATGCAAAGTTCGCGGGTTGGCACCACGACGAGTGCCTTGGCACCTGGCTCCGGGTTCAAGCCCAGGCTCTGAATCAGCGGGAGGCCGAAGCCGAAGGTCTTGCCGGTACCGGTCTTGGCCTGGCCGATGACATCGGCACCGGTCAGGGCAACCGGGATGGCCTGCTCCTGAATCGGGAAGGGCTGGGTAATGCCCTTGGTTTCTAAGGCGTCAGCGATATCTTGGTCGATGCCCAATTCGCGAAAAGTCAAGGATTCTCCTAAAAGCACAGAGTGTGCTCCTCATAGCCTACCCGCCTGCGGTTTTGGCGGGCAGGTATCCTTGAAACCATGTTCGACTGGATCAAGCGCCTTCTGCCACGCGTGAATAAGTTCACGTTGCCGGCTCGCGAAGATCGAGCGGCTCGCAACACCGAAAAGGTCAACCTAAAGCCATACACACCGGAGCCAAAAAAGTATCTGGGCCAGTTGGCATATCTGCAGCTTTCCCAGTTTGAGATTCTCACCAACGAACTTAAATACGCTCCAAACACTCAGTACAAAGCTCAGCTTTCGGAGGCCGCGGCTAAGTGCTTCGAACAGTATCGCGCGGTGGCCAAGTTGCTGGCGGCTCAGGCGGTTGATCCGACCGATGCCATGGATCCATACGTGGAGCGCATCGAAACTTTTCACTCACGTCTTGCCGGCATGGATTTCTTTGAGGCAATTATCAAAACCTATTTGGTCAGCGGATTGCTGAATGACTTTTACAAGCGCCTGGCAATTGGTCTAGACGCATCCACGCGCACCGCCATCGAAAAGATTTTGAGTGACAAGACGCTTGAAAAATACGCGACCAAGGTGCTTTTGGAATCGATGGAAGCCGACCCACAGTTGTCGTCGCGCTTAGCGCTTTGGGGTCGTCGAATCATGGGTGATGTTCTGCTTGAGCTGCGCGCAACTTTTGACAATCGCAAGTTGGCCGGAGTGGCCAAGAGTGGAAAGCTAACCGCGGAGCAAGAGCGCGAAGTTAATCTGCAGGCTTATTCAAAACTTGAGCCGCTGATTAGCGAATTGATTGCAGCCCACTCGGTGCGCATGGACGCACTTGGGCTAACTGCTTAAAACTACTTTGGCTATTTGCGCATTGCTTCGAGGCGCTTTGGTGCAAACCATAGTGCGGCTGGCATAACCAGCATCACGATGATCCAGATCCAGGCTTCGGTGCTCGGCATGCCCACCCAGGTAAGGATGGTCCAGACGATAGCACCCGCGATGAAGCTGGCGACCGATGGCACGAGCGAACCGTACTTGTCGCTCTTTAGGCCAACGTAAGGAGCAACCAGTCCGAGGATGACGGCATAGACAACTAGGAATGCGATTTCCATTAGGCGATAAATCCAACCCGGCGAGATTCTTCTGCGCCAATTTCTAGATAGGCAAGGGATTCTGCAGGTACCACAAACTTGCGTCCCTTGTTGTCGCTGAGGGTAAGCACTTTGCTGCCACCGGCCAGAGCACTGGCTACGGTGGATTCGATGTCTGCGGCTGACTGGTCAGATTCAAAGGCCAGCTCTCGAGCCGCGTTCTTGATGCCGATTCGAATTTCCATGGCTTCCTTTCGCTCAACCTTTATAGGTTACGACATTCAAAGTCGGTGGGGTCGGCTATTCTCTCGACTGATGAAGAAATCCGGGGCTCCAATCACAGCGCAATTTCGCAAACATGCAATTGCCGACGACACCCTCGGTCTCGAGCTCTCTGCCGGGCAGGCGCAGGTGGCCGATTTGCCGCTTGGTTCGGTCGCGCTCGCGGTGGGGTGGCCAGGCAGCGGAAAGACCACGGCACTCAAGGCGCTTTTCCTTCGCCTTGCCAATCAGCACAAACCCGAAGCTGTTCTGGTGGTCGCGGCCAACCGCTATGCCGCGTCAAAATTGCGCGATGAATTAGCGCTTAGCTACCAGGGGGCCACTCTCGGTCCGCTGGCACGTTCGCTCAGCTCAATAGCCTTCGGCATAATCCGCCACCATGCCATCGAAACCGGAAGTAAATTACCCGAGTTGGTTACCGGCGCTGAGCAAGATGCAATTTTGGAAGCGATCATGCAGCGAGTGGTGCGCGGTGAATTACAAATTGCATCGCTACCAAAACAAATTTCTAAAAGTTCTCTGGGTTTAAACGGATTTCGGGCCGAGCTTCGAGACTTGCTAGCGGTAGTAATTGAACATTCGATTTCACCTGATCAATTACGTGAGCTCGCAGCAGAAAAGAAAAAGCAAGAGTGGTTGCTCGCCGCCGATTTGTATCAGCATTATTTAGCCGAACTTGCACTAACTCCACATCGCTACGATCCATCCGCGCTTTTGGTAGAGGCTTCACGCTTACTTAACGAGTTTGACTGGCCGGGTCAACTTGCGGGGGTAAAACAGGTTTTGCTCGACGACGCACAAGAACTGACTCCCGCCGCTGGGTTACTAATTCGCACGCTAACTTCTCGCGGTGCCGGGTTGGTAATGTTTGGCGACCCGGATGTCACGACACTTGGTTTCCGCGCTGCCGATCCTGAAATGATGCATGAACTCGGATTATCGATCGCAGGCGATCGAAAGTTTGAGCAAATTTATATTTATCCGAGTCACGCAACTCACCCGGCCGGTATTGCCGAGGCGATAAGCCGAATCACCCCGCGCATTCCAGTGGCCAAGGCTGGCCCGCAACGCAAGGGGATCACACCTCCAGCCGGGTTAGCCGATCAAGATTCCGTAACCGCCAGAGTCTTCAACCTTCAGCAGGAAGAGTCGGCCTGGCTGGCTAACCAGCTCCGTTTTGCACACCTGGAGCAATCGGTGGCTTGGCAAGACATGGCCGTAGTTGCTCGTTCCGTTGATGAACTAGAGGAGCTCGAGAATGCTTTGGCCGCGGAGTCGGTGCCGGTGCGAGTCATCGGAGCTCGCACCGCTCTGCGCGACGAATTTGGCTCGGCGAGTTATCTCAAGTTACTCAAGCAAGTTTTATCAAATACAGCGGTTAGTTACGAGACCGCGATTGATTTGTTTACCTCACCAATTTCAGGATTCGATGCCGTCACCCTTCGTCGACTTCGCAGAAGCTTGCGCAGCCAAGAGATCCAGGCAGGTGGGGTGCGCACCAGCCAAGATCTGCTCGCCGAACTATTCACGGCACCTGGCTCGGCCGCAACCATCGAAACCGTTGAGGGTAGGCGTGCTCAAAAATTAGTCGAGCTATTTTTCGAATTGCGAGCCCTGGCTCAACAACCGGAAACCACGGTTCAAGATTTACTCTGGCACGCTTGGGATAACAGCGCACCATCAAAAACCTGGGCCAAACAATCACTAGGTGCCGACGAGGTTGCACTTCAAGTTTCCAGAAATCTAGATTCCGTGGTTGCGCTCTTTGGGGCAGCCGCCAGGTACGTAGAGCGAAATCCACTTGGCACAGCAATCGAATTTGTGGAGCAGCAACTCTCTTTAAAACTTCCAGAAGACAGTCTCGGATATTCCGGCAATGCACAGCACAGTGTTTCTCTGCTAACACCGGCCGGATTGATTGGCCGCCGATTCAAGGTGTTGGCGCTGGCGCACATGCAAGAAGGCATCTGGCCAAACCTGCGTCCGCGTTCATCACTGCTCGGTGCACAGTTACTTGGTCTTTACGCACAAAACCCAAAGGCAGATTTGTCAGTTCAGCTGCGGTCCGAACTGCCATCGGAATTGCGCATGCTCTACAAAGCCGTTGGGGCAGCCACCGATAAATTGCTGGTCTCGGCAATCGATACCGAGGAAGAACAGGTTTCTCAGTTCGTGCGGGCAATCGCCGGAAAAGAAGTGGAAGCACAGGAATACACGCAAGATCGCCTAACTCTGCGCGGGGTGGTTGGCAGCCTCCGCCGCAACTTGATTCTGGCCAAGTCCGAGGGTGAACGCACGGCAATCGCTATGCACCTGGCCCGGCTAGCCAACGAAGGGGTGCCCGGAGCGCATCCAGATTCTTGGTACGGCCTTCTAGAGCCATCCACCACCGAGCCATTGGCCGAGCTCGGTGTTGCTGCCGACAATGCCAATCGCCTGGTGCTACACCCCTCAGAGCTAGACAACTTCTTGCGCTGCCCGCTGCACTGGTTTATCTCTGCTCACGGGGGTAGCGATCAAAACTTCAAAACTCGAGTTGGAACTCTTATGCACGAGGTGCTCGAGACCGCAACAACTCTCAGCGAAGAATCATTTTGGAACATCGTTCAATCAAAGTGGCACACGGTTGAGTTCGAGTCCGACTGGCAAGAGGCATCAGAAAAACGCCGAGTCCAAAAAATGATTAGCAAGTTGCTTGGTTACCTAACTTCTTTTGAAACCGCGGGCGGCAAAGTAATTGGCAAAGAAGTTAGCTTCAATCTCGAGGTAGCCGGCGCACATGTGCGCGGCACAGTCGACCGAATCGAAATTTATCCGAATGGCGACATCGTGATTGCTGATCTCAAAACATCAAAGTACGCAATTAAGAAAGATGTCGAGACCAATCCTCAGTTGGGTGTTTATCAATTGGCTGCAATCAATCAACGTTTCGACCAGATACCTGAAATGCAATCCGATCCGCAACTTGCTGGCGCCGTCTTACTCGAAGTTGGCACCAAAGAGGCGCAGGTGGTGGCAAAACAGGAGTCGCTCAAGTCAAACCCCGATCTGCGAACTGCACTGGAACTGCAACTACAGCAGATCACCCAGGGAATGTTGATGAGCGATCAGATTTTTACTGCCAATATCACCGACCACTGCAATGCCGAGTACAGCTTTGGTTCTTGTTCGCTACACCTGATTGAGCAGGTGAGTTATGGACGCTAAGAAATACAGTGCTCAAGAAATCGCGCAAGCCATCGGCAAGAAGCACAAGCTCACTGAAGAACAGGTTGCCGCGGTAGAACAGGCCTCGGTCACTTCACCCTCTTTGGTAGTTGCCGGCGCGGGCAGTGGCAAAACCGAATTGATGTCGATTCGAGTGCCTTGGCTAGTGGCCAACGGCTACGCCTTACCCGAGCAGATACTCGGGCTTACCTTCACTCGCAAGGCTGCTGCCGAACTGGGAAAGCGCGTTTTTGAGTCCTTGATTGCACTGCGCGACGATGGCAGCTACTGGCCATTCAAGGATGAAGCCGGCAAACCCATCCAGGATTTCACCCCGCCAAACATCAGCACCTACAACTCATACGCCAATAGCATCTTTCGGGATTACGCGCTGCAGTTAGGTTACGAAGCCGATGCCATACAGCTAACCGAGGCAACCGCTTTTCAATTTGCCAAAAACTTTTTGAATAAGCGTGGCACCGAGTTGGTGCCAGATTTAGCCGAGTTTGATTTCTCAACTTCAACCTTGGTCGACAAAGTAATTAGCCTGGCTGCATCGATGAACGACAATGTAATTTCTCCAGGGCAAGTTGAAGATTACTTGGAACAGGCTTTTGCGCACCTCGAATCTTTACCGAAAAAAGACGGGGAAGCATTCAGCAGCTATAACGGCTATCACCTTGAACTCATGAATAAATTCAAAGAGACTGCGCTAATTGCAAAGCTCGCGAGTGAATTTCTTGCAGCCAAATTGCGAGAGGGTCGAATCGATTATTCCGATCAGGTTGCCTTAGCTGCCAAAGCTGTGCGAGAAATCCCAGAAGTGGTTCAACGGGAACGTGCCAACTATACCCAAATTTTGCTTGATGAATATCAAGACACTTCTTATTTGCAGACTCAAATGCTCAGTGGTTTATTCAGAGACTCCGCGGTATTTGCCGTTGGCGACCCAAATCAATCTATTTATGGTTGGCGCGGGGCTAGTGCCTCTAACCTTTCCGAGTTCGCTCGCGACTTTAGCTCAAAGCCGGTAACGCAATATCAGTTGAGCACTTCTTGGCGTAATCCGAAACAGGTGCTCGAGTTAGCTAATGCCTTAGCTGCTCCTCTGGCTCAACCGGCCAGTTACCTAAGCGAGGAACAGAGCAAAATTGTTTCCTCGCTCAAGGTGGTTACGCTGAAAGCCGCTGACTTCGCCGGTGACGGAGTTATTGACATGGCATTTGAGCAAGACATGCACTCCGAGGCAAAGCGGGTTGCCCATTGGTTTGCCGAAAAACTAGCCAAGCCTGGCGAGCACACAGCGGCATTGCTGTTGCGCAAGCGAGCCAACATCAAGTTGTTCATGGACGCACTTCAGGCCGAAGACCTAGAAGTCGAAGTGGTCGGTTTGGGTGGTTTGTTAGAAATGCCAGAAATCGCAGACATCAAGTGTGCGCTCTCGGTAATGGTGCGGCCAGACTCGGGTACCGAGTTGATTCGCCTACTTACCGGAGCTCGCTGGCGCATTGGTGCAAAAGACATTGACGGTTTGTATCGCTATGCTCGCTGGCTAGGAAGCAGCAATAAGGAATTACGACAAGCCGATGGGCGTGCCGATGAATCTGCCGTTTCTATAGTTGATGCCTTAGATCGCTTGGCATCACCCAACGCCGAGCACAAAATCACGATTAGCAATGAGGGCCTTGAACGCATGCAAGATGCCGCACGCACTTTCCGTGCTATGCGAGAGCGCCTAGGTTTGCCGCTCACAGAATTAGTGCGAGCTGTGGCATCCGAACTTTGGATTGACATCGAATTGATGGCAAACCCATCGCGCAAGCATCCGCTGATTCACATCAATGAGTTTGTTTCCGTGGTCTCAGGTTTTCTCGCCGGCAATAATGCACCAACCGTTTCAAATTTGCTTGACTATCTCGAATATGCGGCCGAGAAGGAAAGCCTCGAGGCACCGAGGGCCAAAGCGCAGAGCAAAGTTATTCAAATTCTCACGGTGCACGGCGCCAAAGGGTTGGAATGGGATTACGTAGCTATTCCAAATCTGATTGAGAACGACTTTCCTTCAAAGCCGAGGTCGTTCAATGGCTGGCTCGAGAGCGGGCAATTACCCTACGCACTTAGGGGAGATTCCAAAACCCTTCCGCACTTTGATGTGCGTGCCTTTGGTTCGCAAAACGCGGTAAATAAAGCACAGGATCACTTTAAGAAGGATCAGGTTCGCGAGATGCTAGCTAGCGAAGAGCGCCGCCTGATTTATGTGGCAATCACTCGGCCAAAACAGGAGCTCATGCTCACAGGCAGCTATTGGAAACCCGGGGTGAAGAACGCCGCCGAGCCGTCACGGTTCTTGCTCGAGTGCATGGATACTGCCGTAGAGATCAAGGGCGACATTCCAGATCGCAGCTCAGATGAGCAGGTTATTCAGGCGCAAGTAGATGAATGGCCAAAAAAACCTTTTGAAGATAGTCGTCGAGAAAAGATTGAGTTGGGGCGGGCCGCCTTCGAAGAGGCGAGTCCAACTGAACAGCGCGAGTCGACCACTTCAAAACTGATAGACCGCCTACTGCTCGAACGAGATGTGAAAAACGAGCAGGCCAAGACGGTCGATTTCGGGGTCAGGGTTTCTGCGTCGAATTTCAAGGCTTACTTAGACGGGCTTGATCAGTTGGCCGGAAGTGTTCTTCGCCCAGTACCGCAGCAGCCATACGCTGCTTCGCGAATGGGTAACCTCTTTCACGCCTGGGTAGAAAAACGTTTTGCGCCAAGCGGACTGCTTTTTGACGACGAATTTGACGATCTCGAAGATTCGGATGATTTTGTTGCAATTGAAACCCTGCAGCAGAACTTCGAGAAATCTAGATTTGCTGCACTCAAACCCATTTCGGTGGAGCAAGAGATTCAGTTGACCATCGGCAGCAACACGTTCGTTTGCAAGATGGATGCGATTTACGCAGACGGCGATGGCGTTCAAATTGTTGACTGGAAAACCAACAAGCCACCTACCGACGAAACCGATTTATATCGCAGGTCTCTGCAGCTGGCTCTCTATCGATTGGCGTACTCGGAGTTCTCCGGCTTGCCTATTGAAAAAGTTAAGGCATCCTTCTTTTTTGTTGGGGTTAGCGAAGAACTAACTCCAAGTAAATTGCTCGGCCGCGAAGAAATTCTTAATGAGTGGCAAAAGGTGCTAGACCAACTGGTTTAGCCAGCGCTTAGAACAAATCGTCGCGTTGAGTTGGAATTGGCTTGGTGCTGTCATCAACTTCGCCAGAGGCATCAAGCGACCAAGATCCGGAAACCACGGTTTTCGTTTCAATTTCTTGCAAGTCAAACGAATCAGCCGCAATCACCGGGGCAACGGGCACATTTGCTCGAGTCAATGGGATGAGTTCTCCGGCATCGGCGAGCTCGGCCAAATCTTGCAGCATCTGTATTGCATCTTCGATAACGCCTGCATCTCGGCGACTGTAGCCGTGCAATAACCACTTGGCCAGTTCCAGTTCGCTGTAGAGCGTTGCACGCAGCGCGATGTTTGAATCGGCGCTAGATCGGGCTAGCTGGTAATTCAGCAGTACCGCATCGATAAGTTCTTGATCTCCGGCTGGAATCAACCAGGCAAAATCGAGAGCCGGGTCGTTGATCTGGAGGTTTTTCCAGTCGATAACTCCTGAAATGTGCTGGTCTTGTTCCAGCATCGCATCGCCGCTCAACGCACCGTGAATCACAGTTGGTTGATAGCGGAATAGGGATACATCTTCTAAAGCTTGCTCCCAGCGAGAGAGCAGCACGGCAGGAACTTTGCCGGTTTGAGCCGCGCGATCTAGCTCAGCAACGCGTCCGCGAATATTTTCAGCCGGAGTAAATTCCGGCAGTCCAGCAGATTGAACTAACTCAAGCGGCAGTCCGTGAATGCCAGCGATGGCCTTGGAAATTGCTTGGCTTAGATTGCTCGCCGGTGCTACTCGAGTTGCATCAATCTTGTTGCCGTAAACGAATTTGAAAATAATTACTCGATTTCCGACTGTGTCTCGGGTTTCGCCGACCGGCTTAGGAATTTCAAAACCGAGACGAGCGCCAAACGAGCTCAAACTCTTGATTACCTTTAGCTCCAGCTCGAGTTCGGTGCCTGCTGCCGGGCTATTCGGCATTCTCACTATGTAGTGCTCACCAGCTTCGTCGGTGATCACAGCCGCATCAAAGTTGCCCGTGCCATCGCCGCTCAGTGCCGTTGCCTTCTTAATGACTAAGCCAGGTACGGCGTCTGATGCCAGCGCGGCTAAAATTAGGGGAGATTTGCCCATGAATCAAAGATTAAGCAACAAACTGGGCTTCAGGCGGCATCGCCACGCATTCGAAGGGGTTTTCATGGTTCAACCGCTTCATCTGCCTTTAGCTAAATCTGCGGTTGATCGCGACTACCTGCTGCGTGAACAGCCTGATCTGATTTCCAATTTGCTAAAAAACCCAGCAACCCGCATTCTTCCAATTCACCGAGGAAAGGTGCTACTAAATCAAACGGCTCTTCGGTTGGTGGAGTGCGATTTAGTTTTCGATCCGACGATTTTGGTTTACCTGGGCAAGAGCACCGAGAGCAGTTTGAACGAACCAATCGGAACTCCGATAGTCATGGCAGTGGTCAACGATTCGAATGCGGCTGCGCTCGAACCCGACGAATCGAATTGGCATGTTCTGCGTCGAAGCGGTTTCGGACTTTCGGCACGAGATGCAGGTTTGTATGTTCAGGCCCTATCAATAGCAAACTGGCACCTAGCTAATAGTTTTTGCCCGAGCTGCGGTGCCGCAACCGAAGTTGCCAAAGCAGGTTGGACACGCCGATGCATCGCCGATGGGAAAGAACTCTATCCGCGAACCGATCCTGCGGTGATTGTTTCGATAATCGATGACCAGGATCGAATTCTTCTTGGCTCTCAGGGTGTCTGGGAAGAAAATCGCTGGTCTGTTCTGGCCGGATATGTGGAACCGGGTGAGTCACTCAATGCCAGTGTTGAGCGCGAAATGTTTGAAGAGGCGGGAGTACGGGTAACCGACATCGAATACCTTGGTAGTCAAGGCTGGCCCTATCCGCATTCACTCATGATGGCTTTCTCAGCTCGAGTTCGTGGCGATCAAAAACATGTGGCTGACGGAGTTGAAATTGCAAAACTTCGTTGGTTCTCGCGCGAAGAAATAGCGAATGAAAAAGATGCGATTCTATTTCCAGGACCACTGACTATTGCTCGGGCAATGTTAGAACACTGGTATGGCGGACCGATTGATGTGGCAAGTCAATGAATCCAGAAGCAATTCTTGATGCCCTAGATGAAGAACAACGCAGGGCGGCCGAATCGCTTGTTGGCCCCACCTGCATTCTGGCAGGGGCTGGAACTGGCAAGACCAGAACCATTACTCATCGAATCGCCTACGGAATCGCAAAGGGCTATTACTCGGCCGATCGAGTGCTGGCTCTGACCTACACCAACCGAGCTGCTGGGGAACTACGCGCTCGACTGCGTGCTCTGGGCGCATCCGGTGTGCAAGTAAAGACTTTTCACGCCGCGGCTTTGGCTCAGTTGGAGCACTTTTGGCCGCAGTTTGCCGGTGTTCCGGCTCCGCAGGTTGTGGAATCAAAAGCGAAGTTAATCGCTCAGGCTGCCGCGAGTATTTCACTCAAGGTTGACACCGTTGCTGTTCGAGAGTTGGCAGCCGAGATTGAGTGGCGCAAGTATTCGCTAAGGTCTATTGACCAGTATGCAGAAGCCAATAGGCCCCGAGTTTCGGGAGTCACTCTAGAGCAAAATTTGGCCATACAGGAAGCGTATGAATCGTCAAAGATAAAGGCACAAAAACTCGACTGGGAAGATGTGCTAATTCTCACCTTGGGATTATTGCGCGCCGAACCACTTGCACTATCGCACGTGCAACAGCGCTACAGATTTTTTACTGTTGATGAATACCAAGATATTTCACCGTTGCAACACGAGTTGCTAGATCTCTGGCTTGGAGATCACAGCGATTTATGTGTGGTTGGCGATCCAAATCAAACTATCTATTCATTCACCGGTGCAAGCAGTTCATTCATTTACAATTTTGCATCTCGCTACACCGACGCAAATGTTTTTGAACTAACCCAAAATTACCGTTCATCGAAACAAATTGTCTTTGCTGCAAATCGAGTTGTAGTTGATTCCGGAAAGATTTCTCCGCTCCAAGCTGTGAGCGATATGGGTAATCCCGTGCAAGTTTTGAGTTTTGCAACCCAGCAAGAAGAAGTGAAAAGTATTGCCAATGAAATCAGGTATCAACTTGACTCGGGGGTCAAGCCAAGTGAGATCGCAGTTTTATATAGAGTTAACGGCCAATCAGAGGCCATCGAATCTGCACTTTCGGCTCTCGGCATCGAGTATCAACTTCGTGGTGGAGAGAGATTTTTTAATCGTCCGGAGATTCAGAGAGCTATGACGGCAGTCAAGGCCGAAGCGAATTCGGCCGCTCGCCCCGACAAAAGCACATTCGAATTGGTAAGCGACATTTGCCGCAGCCTGGGATGGACGTCGCGTGAACCCGATCATGCCGGACCGGAGCGAGAGCGATGGGATTCCCTAAACGCACTTTTGGCGATGGTGGATGAGCTGCCTGGAGGCGCAACAATTGCCGAATTTGCCACCGAGCTTGAGGAGCGCAAGCGTTCTCAGCACGAACCGCTTAGGGAGTCTGTGACGCTCTCGACGATCCATGCGGCCAAGGGGTTGGAGTGGTCATCGGTTTTTGTCATTGGCCTAACCGAGGGATATTTGCCGATTGTGTATGCCAACAAACCCGAAGAAATTGCCGAAGAAAAGCGCCTGTTTTACGTGGCGATTACCCGCGCCAAAAGAAACCTGGTGCTCAGCTGGGCCAAGAACGATGGTCGAAATCGGGAGCCGAGCCGATTCCTTTCATTGGTGGCATAGGCAGTTTTTCGAAAAATCCCACTTGAACTCACTTACCGTGCCCTGACTGATACTTAGTCGGTAGCCAATTCGGTTGCTACTGCCGGTGTTAAAACTGGCAAGTGCATCAGCATAATCAAGAGCACGTTGACAAGCTATCGCGGCGGCAAAGAGTCGACTGGTTGAATCGTCAAATTTTTGCTGACTAAACAAAAGTTGTGAAGCGATTTCTGGCCAGACGGAATCTTTGGCAATTTGCTGTTCATGAAAACAGGTGAGGCAAGGAGTTTTCCCGGTTTCGATTACTGGGCTCACTGTGACTCCGTCTTCATCAAACACGATTGCCACATGGGGAACCATCGAATTTAGCCAGTGGCTATAACTGCTCGGCGGTAGCACCAAATTGCCAATCAAAATCGCAAAGTCGCAGTTATCTCGAATTTCGCTGTCAATCTTCCCTATGCCGGAATTGGACAGAGCATCTTGAAGTAATTGCGCGCAAGGATTATTTTCTGTGACGAAAACCATGCGTAATTTTCTTTGAGCAATTACCGACTCGCCGGAATGATTGTAGGTTGCCTGAGCCCGACAAATTTCGGAAAAGTTTCGCTGAACAAATTCCTCATCAACTTGAGGAAAAGTTATTTTCATCAGAGCAGGCGCAACCAAATCAACAATTTCTTGAGGTTCGCCTATGGCCAAACTTCTGGCCGCTTCTTGTAGATAAGAATTTGGAATGCCTTTGTATAACATCTGAATTAATCGTTCCTGTGCCCGAGTGAGATTTTGTAACCTTGGAGCCTCAGCTCCTAAGCCAATTTGTAATTCGGTAGGGGAGCGCCAGATCGGCATGCGTGCAGGATTGATTCTTAGGACCATGCCAGAATTTTCGCGTTACCAACCAAATGTGTTTGAACTAATGCACAGCTACTGGTTGTTTGGGTTATCCAATATTTTGCGAAGCTCTCGATCGATGTCGTCGTCTGAAGCAGACCTGCCCTCAAGCCTTGAGATGAGGAGTTCGACATCTTGTATTTCGGCTGAGTTAGGCAGTAAATCAGGATGATCCCAAATGGCATCTCGCTTGGCATTGCCAAGTCTGTGCCCCAGTTCTTTCCAAAGCTGGCCGGCTTCTCGCAGTTTTCTTGGCCTGAGTTCAAGACCAACCAGGGTTCCAAAAGTTTGTTCAGCCGGCCCACCGGTAGCGCGACGTCGACGCACGGCTTCGCCAATTGCGATGCTCTTTGGTAGCAACCCAGTGGCTTGATCGGTTACCGCATCTACCCAGCCTTCAATGAGAGCGAGCAGAGTCTCAATACTTTCTAAGGCAGCGGATTGCTCTGGGGTGCGTTCGGCGATGAAGGCTCCATCGCGCAGTGCTGCCTGAATTTCTTCGGTGTTGTTGGGGTCAAAATCACGAGCAATTTCTTGCACGATTTCGTTATCAATTTTTATACCGGAAGCGTAGTTTGTGATTTGTGCAATCACGTGTTCTCGTAACCATTTGCTGTGCTTGAAGAGTCGAGCGTGAGCTAACTCTCTCACTGCGAGATAAATGTAAACCTGGTCACTTTCGACGTCGAGTTCATTTACGTAAGCTTCCAAGTTCTGCATCACAAAGGCTGCTCTTTGTTCAGGAAAAATCGGTAAACCGATATCGCCACCGCTGATGACTTCCGACGACAATTTGCCAAGTGATGCTCCGAGTTGCATGGCAAAAAGTGCCCCACCCAATGACTTCATCAGGTTAGATGCGTTTCCGAGCATCCCCGACATCTCCTCGGGAGCATTTTGCTGAAGATTTTCGCTTAGAGCCTCACCCATTCGATTTGCCACCGGTGCCGCGAGTGACTCGAAGAGTGGAAGTGCATCCTGCACCCAAAGTTCTCGTGATAGAAGTTTCGGTTCAATAGTTAGTTCGGCAATATCGGTGGCCTGATTCAACCAGAGCGCACCGATGCCGAGTGCATCTGCAATCGACTTTCGTGACGAATCGGAGATGGGTATGGAATTCTGAGCTGCTATTGCTCTGGCCTGATCGGAGGCAACCTTCCAATTGACCCCACCGTCTTTCATTGAACCGAGAGCATTCTGAAGTTGGCTAATCAATTCGGCTAAAACCCTGGGATCCTTGGGCAAGCCAGCAGCCTCGGCTAATTTCTCGGCGTCGATGCCCTCAGCGCCCTTTTCCAGGAAGTCCCTCAGGAATTTCTGGAAGTCCTCAGGGTTAATACCCTCAGGGTCATTGCTGTCATCGTTGCTCATGGTTTCTCCTAGGGCTAACGCTAATAGGCTTGTCTCTGAAAGGTGGCTATGACTTTGTTCCAAGCTGGCTCTGAGCCGAAAAAGAGCCCGCGCCGCTTTTCCGGTTTTACCCTGCTCACGGCAGCGGTTGTGCTCGGCGGGTTGGCCATGACGGTGTTACCCGCTCCATACGTAATCGAGCGGCCAGGTCCTGCCTTCAACGTGCTGGGGACCGATCAGGGCAAAAAGGTTATTTCCATTTCAGATGCCGACAGTTACCCCACCAGCGGACAGTTGGACTTGCTTACTGTGAGCATCCTGGGTAATCGTGAGCAAACCCCATCCTGGCCACAAATCTTTGCGGCCTGGTTCGATCCGGCGCAGACGGTTGTGCCCATGGACGAGGTTTATCCAATTGGCACCACGTTTCAGGAGAGCGAAGCTGAAAGCGTGGCCATGATGGAGCAGTCCCAGCAGAGCGCAATTTACGTAGCGCTCACCAAACTCGGCTATGAAGTTCCGCAGCGAATTTACGCGCAGCAGGTTAATAAAAACTCTCCCGCATCCGGAATCGTCGTGGCAGGCGATTTCATTGAGTCGGTGAACGGCGTGCGGCCGAAGGATTTTGACGCGCTCTTGGCCCTGATTCAAAAATACGACGGCAAAACACCACTGCAGCTCACGGTAATTCGCAAGGCCGAAAAAAAGACTTTCGCCATTACTCCGGTAAAAAGCGAAGAAGGCAATTACAAGATTGGTGTTCTGGTTGGAACCAAGTTTGAGTTTCCGGTAAAGGTAAATTTGGCGCTAAGCGATGTTGGTGGCCCGAGCGGTGGAATGATCTTTGCTCTTGGGATTTATGACTCGCTAACCCCAGGGGCACTAACCGGAGGAGCGCACATAGCCGGCACTGGTACGGTTTCTCCAAATGGCGAAATTGGACCAATTGGCGGTATCAGGCAAAAGCTTTACGCGGCTTCAAGGGCAGGAGCAAAGTATTTCTTAGCACCTGGCCTAAATTGCAACGAAGCCAATGGTCATATTCCAGATGGTCTAAATGTATTTAGAGTCGATGTCTTTGACGACGCACTCAAAGTGGTAACAGCAATTGGCAAAAAAGCAGACTTATCAAAACTAGAAACTTGCGCGAGCAATTAGGAGAAGAAAATGAACGAAACCAAGAAGAAAGTTTCACCGGTAAGGATCTCGTTTGCAATTCTTGTGGCACTCGCAGCTGCATTGCTTTTTGCTTCAGGTCTTTACACAGATTTTCTATGGTTTGACCAACTTGGTTTTAGCACCGTTTTCACAACACAAATCACCGGCCAAGTAATTTCGTTCTTGATTGCCTTTTTAGCCTCCGGTTTAGCGGTTTATTTCACCATCTTTGCCGCGCTAAAGAGCAGGCCAATTTACGCAAGAAATTTTGTTGAGGGCGATCCACTCGCGGCTTTCCGACAGTTGGCCGAGCAAGTCAGAAAGTCTGCGCAGATTTTCTTGCCGCTCGCGGTGGCCGTGATTGGCGGGCTCTCTGCCGCTGCCCAATGGCAACTTGGTGCCACCTTCATCAATAGCACCTACACCGGCACAAAGGATGCCCAGTTCGGTTTGGATGTTGGTTTCTATCTATTTGATTTGCCGTTCTACAACTTCGTAACTGGATTCGCCTCAACCATCGCCCTACTTTGTTTGGTAATCGCGGTTGTCACCCATGCTGCCTTTGGGAATATTCGATTCAACGGCCGTTCGAGTACGGTGGCAAAACCGGCTCGAATTCAACTTTCACTAATCGCTGCCGTATTTTTGTTGATCCAGGGGGCCAGCCTCTGGTTAGACCAATACGCAACTATGACCAGTAACGCCGGGCTATTCACCGGTGCTACCTACTCAGACGTAAACGCGGCAATCCCTAGCTTCCAAATCCTGGCCCTGATTGCAGTTGTGGTAACAATTCTTTTCTTAGTCACCGCGTTGATCGGACGTTGGCGTTTAGCGCTGGTCGGAACCGGTTTGATGGTGGTTTCGTCGATAATTCTCGCCGGCGTATTTCCGTGGGTAGTGCAAACTTTCCAAGTTGTTCCAAATGAGCGAACTCTAGAAGCCGAATACATAAAGCGAAACATCGAAGCGACTCACTTAGCTTATGGACTGGATGGCATTGACGAAGTTGATTACCAGGCCAAGACCGACGCGGAGGCTGGGGCGCTTCGAGCAGATGCAGAGACCACTGCGAATATTCGCCTAATCGATCCAACTTTGGTGAGCAGTGCGTTCCGTCAGCTACAACAGGTTCAGCAGTATTACAACTTTGCCAACCATCTTGATGTGGATCGCTACAAAATCAATGGGAAAACTCAAGACACCGTTTTGGCGGTGCGTGAACTAAATCAGTCTGGTTTGGGTGATTCTCAGTCTTGGTACAACAACGTCATTGTTTACACACACGGCTACGGTGTGGTTGCGGCCTACGGAAACCAAAGCTCGGTCGATGGCCAGCCAGTCTTCTTACAGAGCGGTATTCCAAATGAGGGTGCGCTAGGCAAGTTTGAACCCCGAATTTACTTTGGGGAACAGTCGCCGCTGTACTCAATTGTTGGCTCATCGTCTGGAGGAAAGCGCGAGTTGGACTACCCAACCAGCACGGGAGCCACGGCCGAGTCGTACACTTTTAGCGGCAACGGTGGTCCCAAGTTGAACAGTTTTGTTAACCGGATTGCCTACGCGCTCAAATTCCAGAGCGAGCAGATTTTGCTTAGTGATGCGATCAGTGACGAATCTCAAATTCTTTACCAGCGCAACCCTAGAGAGCGTGTGCAGGCGGTTGCTCCATATCTAACTCTTGACGGAGATATTTATCCGGCGATTGTTGACGGAAGAATTCAGTGGATTGTGGATGGATACACCACGTCTGCAAATTACCCTTATTCATCGGCGCAGAACTTTAGCCAATCAATCGCAGATTCTGCCACCGACCACTCTCTGGTTCGTGGAAACATCAATTACATTCGCAACTCGGTCAAGGCGACAGTCGATGCCTACGATGGAAGCGTAAAGCTCTATGCCTGGGATGAAAAAGATCCAATTCTGAAAACCTGGTCGAAGATTTACGCAAACACTATTTTGCCGATTTCAAAAATTAGTGGCGAATTGATGAGTCACGTGCGATATCCAAGTGACCTCTTCAAGATTCAGCGAAGTGTGCTTGGTAATTATCACGTGACCGATGCCGGAATTTTCTATTCACAGTCGGATGGCTGGATGACCCCGAATGATCCAACCGGTGCAGTCTCGGCAACGAATGGCAGTGCTCTTCAACCTCCTTATTACTTGAGCATGAAATTGCCGGGACAGTCTGCGGCCAATTTCTCTCTCTACACAACATTCATTCCTCGCTCAACCTCGGAGTCGAGCCGAAATGTGTTGCGCGGATATCTTGTGGCCAACAGTGATGCGGGATCAACCGCGGGAGTTATCTCTCCAAACTATGGAAAACTTCACATGCTCACTGTTCCTAAGTCACTAAATATTCCTGGCCCTGGTCTAGTGCAGAACAATTTCAGCGCCGATAGCGAAGTGTCTCGTTTGTTGAACATTCTTCGTCAAGGTTCAACCAAGGTACTCAACGGAAACCTACTAACTCTGCCGGTTGGCGGCGGCTTGCTCTACGTGCAGCCGGTCTACATTCAGTCGACCGGAGAAACCAGCTATCCGTTGCTAAAGAAGGTCTTGGTTGCCTTTGGCGACAAGATCGCCTTTGAAGACACCCTTTCTGGCGCACTCGATGCCCTATTCGGTGGCAACAGCGGCAGCACCTCACCGGAAACCCCATCTGGCGGAACTGAGACTCCTACCACCGACTCTGCCAAGATCAAGGCTCAGTTGGCCATTGCCAAACAGGCTCTTGCCGATAAAGCCGCAGCAATGGCGGCCGGCGATTGGGCAGCATTCGGCAAGGCGGATGCCAAGTTGAAGGCGGCAATTGATGCACTGCTTGGGTTAGTCAAATAGTTTGTGGTAATGTTGGAACTTCGCCGCGGGGTGGAGCAGTTCGGTAGCTCGCCGGGCTCATAACCCGGAGGTCGTAGGTTCAAATCCTGCCCCCGCAACTCGAAGTACA
>JACCDM010995628.1_pt1 | contig 22173 bp, 23 predicted proteins | sample 7445851 | NCBI WGS metagenome assembly JACCDM01 (sample SAMN15323438, study PRJNA562643) | freshwater metagenome | isolation source: river surface water | place: USA:Blue River Watershed | collected 2017-08-16
ATAACAAAAAAAGTACCCGAGTGGGTGCTTTTTTTGTTTGGATCAGATAATGTCTACAGCTAATTACAACTCGGGTCATGATATAATATAAGCATGAAAAAATTACCTTATATTTTAAGTTTTTTATTATTAATGCCGGCTATGGTTTCCGCCCATGTCAAATGGTTTGTCGACACCGACGCAGTAGTAAACCAAGCTCACAATCAAAGCTTGTTCTACAATTGGCACAGCAAAGAAGTACTGCTGTGGTCAGTAATAGTTTTTTTAGTAGTCTTATTTTTCGGTTTTGTAGATTCAAAAATTCAAACTCCAAAAGGTTTGAAAAATTTTAGCCAAAGAAATGAAAGTACCATAAATCGGGTGGCTCAAATTATCCTCGGACTATTTTTAATATCAGTCAGCTTTTTGTGGCAGATCATAATCATACCGGATTTTCATGTAGCTGGTGGCATGACCATGGTTTTGCAATATCTCCAGGTTTTGATAGGTGTGATGTATATTTTCAATCTAAAGCCGAGGGTGGCTTCACTACTACTACTGATTTTCTGCACCGGGGTTCTCGTCTCTCATGGCCTTGTAGCACTTCTAGAAAATATGCTACTGCTATCACTGGCTCTGTATTTTTATATCATAAATTCTTCTCCAGATTCTTTTATCTACCGCAAGCTAAATATTCATGCGGTAGAACTAGTACGTATAGGCACCGGTATTTCGCTCATAGTCCTAGCCTTCACAGAAAAATTCTTATATCCAGAACTTAGCTTATCTTTTTTGAGCGCCCACCATTGGAATTTTATGCAACCCCTATTCCCATGGTTTACTGACAATCTGTTTGTACTGAGCACAGGCTTTGCTGAAATGATATTTGGTATTTTATTCATATTGGGTTATGTCACTCGCATCACCACCATACTCATAGCTCTATTCTTTGCCTGCTCGGTCATAGCCATGTCCATCCAATCCAATGCATGGGAAGTAGAAGACTTGGTAGTTTATTCAGCCGCTATATTGTTTTTATTCTTTGGTCATGGCAAAACCAAATTCTTCCACTTGATGTGGCCAAAATCCAAACCAGAATAAAAATACCCAATTCTGATTTTTAGTGTATAATAACCCACCATGGAAGCACAAACCATTTTGACCATAGTTTTCTCGGTGGTAGTCATCGGTTTTCTCATCGCCGATCTTGGATTTTTCAACAAGAAAAGCCACAAGATAGAATTCAAGCCTGCTCTATACCAGTCCATATTTTGGGTGGGCATTTCTTTTGTTTTCGGATTTTTGATTTATTTTTTTATCGGCAAAGACACAGCCGTAGAATTTTTTAGCGCCTACATCACCGAGAAAATGCTTTCGGTAGACAATCTGTTTGTCATATTGCTCATATTTAGCTATTTCAACCTCGAAGAAAAATATCATCACAAAGCTTTGTTCTGGGGGATATTGGGGGCTATAGTTTTCCGAGGAATTTTTATCGGCGCAGGGTCTATCATCATCGACCAATTCCACTGGGTGCTATATATTTTCGGAGCTATTCTCCTTTACACTGGAATAAAACTTTTGAATGACAAAAAAGAAGAACACATCGATTTCAAACACAGCAAGATCATCAAACTTGCTCACAAGATCCTCCCTTTTACCGATAGCCACCACGGTGGAAAATTTTTCGTTCGCGAAAACGGCAAGTTCTATTTTACTTCCCTGTTTATGGTAGTTTTGATGGTAGAAGCCACTGATTTGATATTTGCCGTAGATTCCATCCCGGCGGTGTTTGCCATATCCCAAGATTTATTTGTCGTCTTCACTTCAAACATCTTTGCCATCATGGGCTTGCGAGCGCTTTTCTTTTTGATTGAAAATATCTTACACCGATTCCATTATCTACAAAAGGGCCTAGCTATCATCCTCATATTTATCGGAATAAAAATGTTGGTGGGGATATTCGGCTTTCATTTGTCTTCGATAGTTTCTTTTAGCGTCATCTTGTTTGCGCTCATTTCCTCCATGGTCTTGTCGACGATATTCCCAAAGAAAATTTAAATCTACCATGCTACAATAATCTATATGGAAACGCTAGAATTTTTCCAAAGCATAAAAACCGGAGCCACAGTAGCTCACGTCATAGCCGTAGTATTCGGTATGGGTAGTGCACTAGTGTCAGATATTTTATTTTCCTTTTTTAGTAAAGATAAAAATTTAAACAAAACCGAGATCACCACCCTATCGATTCTCCGCAACATAGTGCGTTACAGTCTGATGCTGATAATTTTTTCAGGTATCATGATTTTCCTTTCTAATATTGAAAAATATACGCACTCTGCAAAATTTTTAGCCAAGATGAGTATCATGCTAGTACTTCTAGTAAACGGATATCTTTTAAACAAATACATCTGGCCTCACCTACTCAATAGAAAATTTTTCACACTCAAAAAAGAACGAGACATTCGCAGATTAGCCTTTGCCTGCGGAGCAGTGTCTGTAATATCATGGATTTTTATCTGCGCTCTCGGAGTTTTAAACAGTGTCCCAGTTAGCTATGGAATAATAATTTTAGGATATTCGACAATTATCGTTTTCGGCATCATCATCTCCCTCTTGATCGAACGAAAAGAACTTAATTAAAAAAACAAAAAAACCTCGCAAAGAGTAAATCTTTCGCGAGGTTTACGAACCTCGCGGTTCGTACTTGTTCGATTGAACAAGATTTTGATATATAAAAACTACTTCCACTTGCCCCCGCCGGCAAACGCACGGCGGGGGCTCGAAGTGAGGTCTCCTTAGATGACCTCCACTTCTTCGACGATCTGATACCTATTGCGTGGAATCAAGGTCACGACTTCTTCCCCCGCGGTGACTCCCTCAGGGAGATCACGAATGAACGACAACCAGCCAGGGACTTGTGACTCAACGAGAGAGAACTCGTCGAGCCTTGCCGTATAGTCTGGATCCATAGACGACAGGACCCAACGCTGGATCGTCTCATTGGAACACAACACCCCCTGGGCGATCACCCGGCGCAGACTGCAACGCACCGAGAAATCAGTCAGGCCGAGCATGAGTTCGCTGATTCGGCCAGTGAGGGTGAATGAGGGGTTTTCACCCCTTATCACGATCTCCCCGCCCCTAAACGCCTCCAACTCCTTTAACGTCAATTTCATTTCTTCCCCCTTTTGTTTATCTTTTCCCAGCAGTGGCTACGCCCACTCTGAGATCTTCCTTTAGGTCCGAAGAGTACACCAGTGGTTCCTGGTCACTCCAAAAACAGACTACAGTACGACGTCGCTTACGTCCCTCCTTCTCGAAGGACTCAGTCTCAGTGGAAGTGTTCACACACTTACCCGACATCAACTTCTCACCTCGAACTTTGTTGTACTTGAGAAGAACGTAAAAGACTTCAGCCGCATTCGGCACCCTCTCGTTTTTCTCCGAGAGGAGTGGGACCTGCTTTTCCCATGGCTTACCAAGTGACCCTTTGAAAGGGTTCCTCTTGACGGCCAGCCAGCCGAATGTTGTACGATCTTCGGCATCTCCACCTGGAAGCCCCCGCATCTCCGAAACGGATCTCGGTTTTGAAGGCGTGGGAATCAAAACATAGTCGTTCTGATTCAGCCACCAGATGGTTCGGCCCCAGCCAGTTTCTGAGGGAATCGTCTTCGCCAAGGTTTCCAGCTCGGCATCGGTGTAAACCTCCCCGACTTCCAATGGGGAAATAAACCGAAGCTTAAGCTCTTTAGCCACGGGAAGCGAGGCCCAGTACTCTGGACTTCTGACCTGCGCCTCAGAAACCGAGGCCAAGACGAAAACGACAAAGACAACGAGTTTGTTCATTTCCACGTTTATGACCCCTAGTTGAGAAAATAATGTTGAAGGCGAAGTTTTCACTTGTCAAAGAAGGACCAAGTTTGCTAATATATCAACATATTTTTAATAAAATGTCCAGCTGATTTTTACTTCTTGGCCAACCATTCTTTGTCTTGCCGGACTATTAGGTTTGCTTTATTCTCTTGATCTAAAAGTATTTCTCCCACTACGCGCTCCATGCGCATACCCTGTGAACCTTTTAATAAAATCACATCACCAGCTTGAACAAGAGTTTTTACAAAATCCCCCGCTGATTGTGAATCTAAGAATTCAAAAATATCTTCCTTTTTCATACCTGATTCGATTGCACCAGCCTTGATGGCTTCAGCCCTAGGACCCACAGTTATCAAAATATTTGCTTTCTGTTTCACTATTGCCCCGATATTCTTGTGGGCGTCTACAGTATGCTTGCCGAGCTCGAGCATATCACCCAAAACTGCAATCTTTCTTCCAATTGATTTTACCTCACCCAAGGTGTTCAGGGCTGACTCACAAGCAAAAGGAGAAGAGTTGTATGTATCATCGATAATCAATGTATTGTTTATCCCCTTAAGTAACCGCATACGCCCTGGTGGAACATCATAATTTTTTAAAGCATTTATCGCATCCAAAATATTAAATTTCAAACCAAAAGACAGGGCCAATGTGGCCATAGCTGCAAAAACATGATTCTTACCAAAAACCCCATCGATCACTACCGGCAAACTTTTTCCCTCTATGTCCACCCGGAAAATTATTCCTTCAGGGTTTCCACTTGCATCATATGAGATAGCGTCACTCGAGCCGACAATGTTTGCCTCAGGATTAAATCCATAAGTCACGATGCGATTTTTAGTTTTCTCCCGCATTTCATATACAGTTTGATCATCTCTATTTAAAACCAAAAGCCCATCTTTTTTCAGTGTTTTTATCAGACCGCTTTTTTCTTCTACTAAATGTTTTCGTGAATTAAAAAATTCTATGTGGGCTGGAGTTTCTCCTATCGCAGTGATCACCACGGCGTCCGTCCGGAGCCATGAAGCTGTACGCTTCATATCACCAGGTTTGCCCACCCCCACTTCTAGCACTAACCATTTGGGATATTTATGCGGAGCAAGTATCAGCCACAAACCACGAGCTATATTTTTCAACCAAATTTTCGGATCATTCCAACCATTAGGCACCCCTAAAATAGTCAGCGGAAGCCCGAGTTCACTGTTATAACTCTTTTCACTTTTGCGGACATAAGCCACTTCCGACAACATCGCATAGATGGCGTCCTTGGTCGAAGTCTTACCCACACTTCCAGTGATGGTTATTATCTTTGGCTTGTATTTCCAAAGCACGAGCTTGGACTCGGCTTGCATAACCTGTATTAATACATTTCGGACTACTGTGCGCATAAGATCAACGGTCTGGTGGAACTTCGTAATAATTTAATAAAAATTTTGTTATGTCTATAAACGGATCAGCCCAAGTCACCGAAGCGTATTCGGTACCTTTGGGATTTATAGCATAAAGAAAAACTATAAAATCAGCATCATAAGCCGGAAAATATCCAAAGAAACTATGATTGTGCCTGTCTTCATAGTAACCTCCATTTTTGTTATTAGCAACTTGAGCTGTACCTGTCTTTACCGCGACAGAAAAGTGTTCAAACTTGGCCGTACCATTTTTCAAGGATTGGTCCATCACGTTCACCAGCATTCGACTGATCTCTTCGGCAGATTGTTGGGTTATTTTTGTTGGAGTGACCGGGTACTCCATTTCTTTAGATGTACCATCACTATACTTGATACTTTTTATTACATGAGGTACTACCATATTCCCACCGTTGGCCAGTGCTGCGAGAGCTCGGACCATCTCCACCGGAGTCATGGCTATACCTTGTCCAAAAGAAGCATTGGCATACTCGAGCTCACGTGGACTATTCAAGTTTGACACTAGCCCACTAGTTTCATTTGGCAGATCAATACCAGTTTTTTCTTTTATACCAAAGGCGAGTAGATATTCTTTCAATCTCTCTCTTCCAAGTTTTTGCTCCACAAAAACCATCCCAGTGTTGAGTGATTGATTGAGCACATCTTGCATAGTAGTGTTCGGCCCGCGAGCCTTCTTGTCGAAGTTGAAAATTTCTTTTTTCTCTACTATTACCGAGCCCTTGTCGGTATACGAAGTCGTCGCTGTGACTACTCCCGCATCGAGTGCTCCAGCCATCACTAGAGGCTTCACCACCGAGCCAAACTCCAGCACATTTTCCACTAAAGGATTTGAAAATACAGCCACATTGCTCACACCTGAAGTATCGTTGGGGTTAAAATCCGGAGCGCTAGCCATGGCATATATTGATCCATCTTTTGGATTCATGATGATACCCCCCATAGAATCCACGCTGTATTTAGTTTTTACTTCAGCCAACTTTTTTTCCAAATATCCCTGCACTTGTGGTTCTATGGTGGTCACCAAGTCACCCTCCCTATCTTCATCAAACAAGGTTTTATTAACATTCGAAAAAACTTCCGCAAAAAAATTTACATATGGATTATTTTCATTCCTAGATAACTCTATATCAAATTGTTTTTCTAGCCCGTAGCGTCCACCGAGTTCGTCACCCTTGTAGCCGACGAGCCCGAGCACATGCGAAGCCATATTCTCTCCTGGATAAAAACGCCACTTTTCTTTAAAAATACTTACACCAGGAATTTTTAATGCAGAAATAGAATCTGCCTGATCTTTACTTAAACGATCTAAAATTTCTTCGTATGGATCATTTTCCTTACTTGCCTTCGCCACAAAACTATCGTGGTCCATAGGACTAATCTTGTTTAATTTAAGATATACATCTTCAGCGTCTACGATCTTGGTCGGGTTGATGGCTAATTTATAACCAGAGATTTGCGTGGCTGCTGAAACAAGCTCGCCATCTTTACGAGAAAAATAAATAGTACCGCGTTCATAAATATCACCACTGGGTGTAGCATACTGGTGTTCGGCTTTTTCAGAATAAAATTCATTGTGCACTATCTGCACATAAAAAAGCTTGGCTATCAATATCAAGCCAAACAATAATATCAAGACCAATATAATTCGAGTGCGAAAAATAAAACTAGATTTCATTGCGATTGATACTGAGAACCCCAGAATTCATACCCAGAGCGGTCAAAGCTTTCCGAGTAGCAAACTTTGGACTCACTTCTTTAAAACCCATAGAATGTGAGAGGTTCAGATCAATACTGTTCGATTTGGATAGATAGTCTAGTTCTAAATCACTCACCTCACTAGAAAGTGAACGGATTTTTGATTCTGCGGTTTTACGTTCTGTAATATTGAAAACTATGGTGCCTAAAATGATGATGTACCAGATAGCCAAAGCTCCAAATGAAAAAAGTACGGCCTTCAACATAAATTTCTCGGCATTATCTATAGCCTGTATGTTGACTGCATATCTTTTAAATTTTAAACTGGCTTGTTTCATTTATTTTTTATTTTAATTTTTCTAAAATTCTGAGCTTGGCGCTTCTAGATCTACTATTATTTTTAATTTCTTCACTTCCGGCTATTATTATTTTCTTATTCCCGCCTGCACCAGCTATGCCGGAGACATTGCGGGCAGGTATTAAAATTCCTTCACCTGCATCTGCTTTTGCCTTAAAAAATTTCTTAACTATCCTGTCCTCCAAACTATGAAAGCTGATCACCGCTATCCGTCCCCCTACATTCAGTGCTTCAAAACCCCTATTTAATCCTGCACTCAATGTTCCGAGCTCATCATTCACAGCAATACGGATGGCTTGAAAAGTTCTAGTAGCTGGATGGATACGCTGCCTCTTGTAAGCCCCACCCACCGCATCCTCGATAATTGCCACCAAATCAAATGTGGTTTCGATCGGAGCCATCTCCCTCGCCTCCACAATCGCTCGAGCAATCTTTCTACTAAGCTTTTCTTCCCCGTAGCCAAAAATAATATCGGCTAAATTTTTTTCTTCCCAAGTATTTACCACATCTTTTGCAGTAATGTCTTCTGGAAGAGGATTTTCCTTCATGGTCATGAGCAAGGGCTCCGACTTCAAAAAAGAAAATCCTCGTCCGGAATTATCCAACTGGTCTGACGACAAACCCAGGTCTAACAGTACTCCATCTACCTTCGCCTCGCCGGAACTTTGGGAGAACGGGTTGGCTTCAAAATAATCTTTGAGAACTCGATCCATATTTCGAAAATTATCATTGACGAATTTCACATCGCATTTCAAACCTACAAATTTAGCTTTAGCTTTTTCAAATGCACCCACGTCTTGGTCGATAGCGATCAGTTTTATTCCGGGATATCTTTTACATATCTCCGAACTGTGACCCCCGCCACCAAATGTGCCGTCGACAACAATTGATTGACTAGATAAATTCAAACCCTCTATAGCTTCATTTAAAAGAACTGTCTTGTGGATACTATTCATGGCCATTACTGTGTGACAGCTTTTCTGCTAAAATCTCAGCTTCTTTCCCGATCTTTTCTTTCTGTTCGGACCACGCTTTTTCATTCCACACTTCGATGCGATCTTTGACCCCGATGATGGCTGCCTTGTCACGAAGTTTGATTCCTTCCTGTAAAAATTCTGGAATCATCATCCGCCCCACGGAATCTATCTCGACTTCAGCTGCTCGACCGAACATGTAGCGGTTAAAGCTACGTTGGTCAGCCTTGAGGAAAGACAAATCGTTTTCGGAATCGGAAAGTTTTTTGGAAACTTTCTCCCACTCCTTTGCTGTGAAAATGAACAAGCATTGCCCCAACCCTGGAGTAATAATAATTTTCTTGCCGAGTTCCTTGCGAAACTTGAACGGCATAGAAACTCGGTTTTTGTCGTCGATTGCATGAATATATTCTCCTATCAACATAAATTTATATATTTATTATTCGACGACCTGTCCCGTACGAAGCTCTGCTTTCGTTCGGGATAAACATCTTTTTACAAAATTATTATTTCCCACTTTTTCCCACTCGACTTACATTATAAACCACATAGTAAAATTACACCAAGCCTTTTATGTGGATAACTAATAAATACCACCCGCAAATGTACGAAGTAGGCGGAATTTGACAATAAATAATTAATATGATATCGTGTACTTGTCTAGGCCGGGGAAGCTTCTAGTGCCCCATCCCCCCCCCACCAGGAGCCAACCGGTCAAGACACTTCCAGCAATCGCTGGAGGAATCATAAACATAGACCCGAGCTCACACAGCACGGGTCTGTTTTTTTATACGGCCTTTACAAAAAATTTTTTCGTAGTAAGTCGAAAGACTCGGGGCACCTTTTTTTATTTTTATTCCTATTGTTTCGGCTTCATTCTTGCCAAAGCCAGGCTTTGGCAAATCATTTGACAAAAAAACACATCGATGGTAGTGTGTATTTTATGTCGCGACCTGGTGACGTTGCAGGTGGGCCTGACAGTCAGGTTCAAACAACGAATTGCCTTCATACACCGACAATACCTGGCCGATGTATGGATTGCCAGGTCGCGACACCATTCGTTCTTTTTTTCAACAACCGAGAAAGGAGTCACAGAAATGTGGCTTAAGATCAAGAATTTCAGAACAACCGAAGGTACGTTCAACGCCGCCATGCTTTCCAGGGTTATGAGTAAGGAGGTTAGTTTCCCGAACCACAACCTGCCCCTCATCGAGATTCCGGAATTTGTCCCGGACGATATCGGAAGGCTCCTAGACTTTGGGATTGCTGCCGAGACGTACAACCACCCCGGCCTCATCCCGGACCACATGAAGGCTCACACTTGGGTCCAGGCTCTGGTCATCGGGTCGACAACGTACGCCCTGACTGGTCGGTTCCTGACGTCTGTCTTCGGCGCCATCTGCATCAGTCTGGGAGAGTTCTACGGCAACCAGGCGACTCACCTCGCCAGGCACACCCATGAACCCGAACGCCTGACACCAGTCGAGCTCTGGATGATCCGGAGGCCGACTGGCTTCCGAATCTTCGGGGTCATTCTCTTGACCATGGGATTGATCATCGCATTCTCTCCCAGTCACCAGTGACGACACGTCGCGCCAAGGGACCAAAACCCAAAGCGCAAAACCAATCGCCCCGATCGCCCCGCGCAATCGGGGCATCGCTTTTTATACTTTCTTGCCTATGTCCGACATAGGCTGAATTTGAATTTCTTTGAAGAGAAAAATTTATATGTTATCTTTTTAACTGGACAAGCACACACACCAAAGGAGAAACAGTGCGAATTGTAATATACAATTACCCTATGAATCGCATCTGCATCTCCTCGATGCGGTTGCTCTTGCGGAAGAAAGTAACTCGCCCGAACTCTGAACATAGAATCCTCGAAATTGAAAACGGCGAAGAGGAAGACCTCATCGCCATTCAAAGAACAGGCATCTTGTTCATAGTTCTGACCACCAGGCCGACTGAATGATCGGCCCATCCAGAAGCCCCGATTGCCCCGCGCAATCGGGGCTATCGCTTTTTATACTATGATTTCTTATCACTTAGAATAATCTGTTATTAATTTAAATAGTCGGACAACCTAAAATGTTATTGGCTTTAGATCGAGTGGTCTTGTGTATAAAACCAGTAGCTCTAACCAGACCCCATGGTGCCAAAATTTCTTCTGCATACTTTGTTTGGAAATTTTTCACAGCCTGCAGAGTCATTTTGCCATAAATACCATCTTCTACGAGTTTCGCATCAAAATTTTTATTTAAAAATGCCTGCCATAATTTTATTTCATTCGAATCATTAGTTGCCAAACCTAGCTTTATGTCTTTGGTAAATTCCGTACAATTTTTATCAGTACTCTCGATAGGTGAAATATCTATAGGTATGATATCTACGGGTGGAATATAAGTATTAATTACAGAACGAGGTCGAGGTCGGCTACCACTAGAACTAGACGGACTAGGTTCGGGCGTAAAGATAGCAATTTCTTTATTAAAACCAAGAGAGCCTGCTCCCCCTAGAATTGGCAAAGTTAAATTTGCATTATTCAACCCAGCATCTAACACTGTACCTCCATTTAGGGTTAATGAAATTATATTCACATATTCAAGATCGGAAACTTCATGAGCTGAAGTAGGAGTGAAATCAAAATTCAAAGTGTCTGTTCCATCTCCAGATACATAACTTGCCACCCCATCAGTTGTACCAGTTTCCAAAGTAAGCAGAGGGACGCCAGTTACAGTTACTGTTTGGTTAAAAGTCACATTAATAGTAATAAGATTACCAGAAGCATAAGTCCCGTCAGGCGTAGAAGAAGTAACATTAGTGATTACAGCTGGAGCTACTAAAAAATGAATATAGATAGCCCCAGAAGATGCATCAGTACCTTCGTCAGCATATGCCCCCACGGCAATGTCTTGAATTCCGTCACCATTTAAGTCACCAATGTTGGCAATGTAAGATCCGTACTGATCACTCGCATTTAAACTCGCAGCGGTGGCACCATTTGCGGTATTTTCGTCAAACTTTACTGTAGAATCAATCGTTCCATCAGTGTTCATATAGTGAAGATAAAAAGCACCAGAACCAAGGTCTGTACCTTCATCAGCAGGAGCCCCTACGACAATATCTTGAACCCCGTCACCGTTTAGATCACCCAGGTTAGCCACACTTCCTCCGTATAAATCGCTCGCAGCCAAACTAGCCGCACCCGGACCGTTAGCAGTATTTTCGTCAATCTTTATGGTGGAGTCGATAGTACCATCGGTGTTCATGAAGTGAATATAAAGAGCACCTGAAGATGCATCAGTACCTTCATCTAGAAATGCGCCAACAGCTAGGTCTTGGACTCCGTCACCGTTTAAGTCATTAAGATTCGCAATAGAAACCCCGTAAAAATCAAAACCATCTAGGCTAGCCGCACCCGGACCGTTGACAGTATTTTCGTCGATCTTGACGGTGGAATCAATTGTTCCGTCGGTATTCATATAGTGAATATAAATAGCTCCGGAGGCAGCATCCGTACCTTCATCAAAATATGCCCCCACAGCGAGGTCTTGAACTCCATCACCATCTAAGTCACCAATATTAGCAATGGCGGCGCCATACGCATCCCCAGCATCTAAGCTCGCAGCAGTGACGCCATTTACAGTATTTTCGTCGATCTTGACGGTGGAGTCAATTGTTCCATCAGTGTTCATGAAGTGAATGTAAAAAGCACCAGAGCCAAGTTCTGTACCTTCGTCGGTAACAGCTCCTACCGCAAGGTCTTGAACTCCGTCACCGTTTAAGTCACCAATACCAGCAACAGCTGAGCCGTAATTGTCACTAGCCTCCAAACTAGCCGCACCCGGACCGTTGGCAGTATTTTCGTCGATCTTTACAGTGGAGTCAATTGTTCCATCAGTGTTCATGAAGTGAATGTAAACAGCTCCAGAATTAGCATCAGTACCCTCATCAAATATTGCCCCTACCGCAAGGTCTTGAACTCCGTCACCGTTTAAGTCACCGATACCAGCAACAGTACCGTACCTATCATCGGCAATTAAGTTAACAGCACCAGGACCGTTGGCAGTATTTTCGTCGATCTTTACAGTGGAAGCAATCGTGCCACTATTTGTAGATACACTCTTATGAAAACCGACACTTTGTCCAGTCACACCTCCTCCAGCGATGGTGATATCTAAAACACCGTCACTAGAAGTATCAGTAAAAATACCTGGGCCTAATTGATTGGTAGGATCATAAGCTTCTAAAAGATAATCTCCATCAGCTAGTGAAGTAAAAGTATAATCACCTAGATTATTAGTCATAGCCCCCGCTGCGATAGTGTCCACACCGACATCAATGGCATTATTATTGCCAACATCGTTCCAAAGGCGTACCCCCATGTATTGCACTGGAGCGTCAGAAACTCCATCATCAGTACCATTTCCATTTACATCAAAAAATACTGAACCGCTCACGACACCAGCCGCTTGAGCTTTATAAGCAATGACAGAAAAAAATAAAACCCCAATAAAAAAAATGTTCGCAATATATTTAGAATATTTATTCATACTTAATTTTTATTATAACAAAGCCTAAAAAAAATGTACACAAACTTTGCATTTTTGCCTCAAGCTTCTGACTTTTCGGACGAAAGCTTCACTTTTTTTATTTTTAAATTTATTCTTCTTGCTTCGGCTTCATCAGTGGAAACATTTGGAGTTCGCGGAGAGGTTTGTCGGCAAGTATGGCAAACATTCTCTCACCAAATCCGAATCCACATGTCGGAGGCATGCCGTGTTCGAGCATCTCGACGAATTCATGGTCGGGCATCATGGCCTCGGTGTCGCCTTTGTCGATTAACTTTTGTTGGACTTCAAATCTTTCGTTCTGATCAATCGGATCATTTAATTCTGAATAACCATTGCCGACTTCACTACCGGCAAATATTGGTTGAAATCTCTGGACTGTTTTCCCATCAGTATTACTTTTAGCTAGTGGCGCCACCAATTTTGGATGATTAATCAGGAAAGCTGGACCGGCGATATTTTTTCGGCAGAATTTCCAGAGAGTATCCATCAACCTTTCTTTGTTATTACCATCATATTTCACGCCAAGCTCTTGCAGTCGTGCCTCCATATCTTCAACACTGGCAGTATATATGTCTACACCAGTTTGTTTTTTTATCTCCTCAGCATAATCTATCTTTACCCATTCATCAGCTAAATCAAAAGTGTAACCCTTGGCCGTAAATTTTGTAGTGCCGAATACTTTTTGAGCGATCTCGATATACATCTCGCGGACGAGCTCCATGCCATCATTGTAGTTGGCATAGCCCCAATAAAATTCCATGTTGGTAAATTCTTGAGCGTGTTCTGGACTTGTGCCCTCGTTTCGATAGGCACGACCAATTTCAAAAGTTTTTGGAAAACCAGCAGCCATCAGTCTCTTTTGCCAAAGCTCGCCGATAGATATGCGCAGATATACATCTAGATCAAAATCATTGTGGTGAGTTTTAAATGGAGTGGCTTCTGCTCCGCCAGTGGTAGTTTCCAATGTCGGAGTTTCCACTTCGAGAAATCCTTTACTCTTCATAAATTCGCGGGTCGCATCCCAAAATTTAGACTTCTTTTCTAGAAGGTCACGAAGTTCGGGATTCATCAATATATCCAAATATCTTTTTCGAAATCTTTCTTCTACATCCACGAGTCCGTGCCACTTTTCTGGCAACGGTCGCAAACTTTTGGAAAGCATTCTCCAATCAATAGCCTCCTGAGTTTTCTCACCTCTTTTAGTTACAAAAAATTTTCCTTGTATTTCTACAAAGTCGCCAATGTCCACAACCGCACTAAAGAATTCTAATTTTTCGTCACCCAATACATCTTTCTTTAGTAACCCCTGAAAAGTTCCCGTACCGTCGTTTAGAGTAATAAAAACTATCGCACCCTGTCCACGGATAGACATAATCCGCCCTGAAATCCACTTGGCCTCGCCCGCCTTTTCCAAATCTTCAAATGTATCACTAGCTTCCTTGAGCGATATTTCACGTAAAGACTCAGCTGGATACGGATCTACACCCTTCTCTTTTAGAAGTTCTATTTTTTGCAATCTTGCGTCCCGAATTTCATCAATTGATGACATTGATTTATTCTACCACCTTTCGACTAACTAACGCTAATGATTTTATAATCAACTTTTCCTTTTGGGGTCTGGATAGAAACTTCGTCCCCTTTTTTCTTGCCATACAAAGCCATGCCGATCGGTGAATGGTTTGAGATTTTTCCTTCTAACATATTCGCTTCTTCAGAACCCACTACTATATATGAAGTATTTTCTTTACTACCTGCTTTCTGCACGACCACATTTGAACCCACCTCTACCTTGTCGCCCTTGGAGTGAGCCACGGTCTCAGAAGACTGCAAGATATGTTCTACTTGCACTATGCGTGCCTCGAGTTTACCCTGGTCTTCACGAGCCTGGTGATACTCTGCATTTTCTGATAAATCCCCTAATGATTTGGCGTACTGCAAAGCATCTAAAATTTCTTTTCGCTTTGGTCCACGCAAGTCAGCCAACTCTTGTTCCAATGCTTTTCTCTTTTCTAAAGTTATATAATCTCCACCTTGTTTCTGTGACATATAACGTAAATCTTATATTTTTTTACGCAAAAGTCAATTTACCCACAAGCTTACTTTAAAGATATTTTATATGATGTTGCTTCGCGCCTCGGCAAAGTAAGTGTGGGAGTTTGAGTTGCATAGTAATATTTTTTATGATATTCTATCAGGCATGGCAAAAGCGATAATAGAAATCAAGAAAAACCCAAACGAAAACAATTCCAGTATTTTGCGTCGTTTTTCACGCAAGATTCAAGAGTCCGGAATCATCCGTAAGGTAAAGGGCGCACGTTACAACGAACGCAAAGAATCAAAACTTAAGGTAAAAAAGAGTACTCTAAAGCGTATGGCTAGACGACGTGAAGTAGAACACCTAAAGAAACTTGGCAAAATGGTTACCAAGACTCGCTAGTCTTAATCTATATTTTATAGATGCTCTCTGAAGCAAAAATCGAAAAAATAAAAGCCGACATTTTGGGAAAAAAGTATTCCCTATCTGTTGCATTTGTAACTCCAAAGATTTCACACAGTATAAATAAAAAATATAGAAAAAAAGACAGGCCGACAAACGTCTTGTCTTTTTCGTTACAAACCAACCTTGGTGAACTTGTACTTTGTAAAAGTGTAATCAAAAAAGAAGCGAAAAAAATGGAGCGAAATGAAACCGATTGGCTCATATTTTTAGTTATCCACGGTATGCTTCATTTGAAAGGAATGGATCATGGGAGTATAATGGAGAAAGCAGAAAAAAAATATGCCACGAAATATATCGGCAGCAATAGACATTGGCTCGAAGACTACTCGGGTCGCAGTGGGAGAGTTCGAAAAGGGAGAAAAAAATCCTAAGATAATTGGCGTGGGCGAAGCTGAAACCCGCGGAGTACGACATGGCTACATAGTAGACTCTACTCTTGCCGTAAACTCACTCAAACAAGCTTTAGCGATAGCTGAAAAATCTGCAAATATAAAAATCAAACGCGCATATGTGGCCATCAGTGGTACCACATTGCGTAGCAATATAAGTTCAGGTATGGTAGTCGTTTCCAAGGCCGACGGCGAAGTGACAAATCTAGATGTGGCAAAAGTGTTAGAAGATTGCGAAGAAAATCTAAATCTGAGCAACAGGAAAATTATCCAAGTTTCTCCTGTGTCTTTCCGACTCGACGGCAAGGACGTACTCGGCCGATTAGAAGGCATGCACGGCACAAAGCTCGAAGCCAAGGCTCTTTTTGTAACCTATTCTATCCAACACCTAGAAGACCTCTTGGAGGTAGTAGAGGAAGCTGGAGTAAAAACAATAGATGTAATTCCTTCCCCTATCGCCCTATCCAACGTAGTCCTAACCGAGCGCCAAAAAATAGTCGGCGTAGCCTTGGTGTCTATCGGTGACCAAACCACCTCACTAGCTGTATTTGAAGATGGATTGTTGATTTCAGTACAAACTTTTTCCATCGGATCGGCAGATATTACAAACGACATTGCTCTCGGACTCAAGATTCCTCTCGAAACTTCTGAAAGATTAAAACAAGGAGTGATCGATGAAACTATTTCTAATAAAAAATTGGTGGAAATTATTGATGCCCGCTTATCAGATATTTTTGAGCTACTTGATAATCATTTTAAAAAAATAAAAAGAAATGGACTTTTACCAGCAGGAGTTATTTTTGTCGGTGGAGGTGCAAACATAAAAGGTCTCACAGAATCGTCCAAGGCTATGCTCAAACTCCCTTCTACTGTCGGTACTACTGATATGTTTAACAACTCAAAGACCAAGCTCCGTGATTCAGCTTGGTATACAGCACTCGGACTACTGGTCACTGCACCAGAAGCTGAAGGTTATGGGGACAGCTCTCTCGAAAGCTTCTTTAAGGACGTTAAAAATGCAATAAAAACAAGCATAAAACAGCTAATGCCATAATTAGCCATTAGGCCCTAGACGCTAGGCATTAGCTAGAGCCTAGGGCCTAGTTTCCTGGTGCCTACCCAAAAAGTTGCTTTTTTCTACTTCAGTGCTAGTATGATTTCATACAAGATAATTTTCACCCGCCATGGCGGGGCAAGTAAACCCAACCAACATTATGCCAAAAATTAACCAAGAAATAGAAAGTTTTGCTCGGATCATGGTCATCGGAATAGGAGGTTCTGGAAAGAATGCTGTGAACCACATGATCAACTCTAAGGTTAAGGGAGTTACTTTTATCAGTATGAATACTGATACTCAAGACTTACATCACTCACTAGCTGAAAAGAAAATTCACATCGGAAAAAATTTGACCAAGGGTCTCGGTGCTGGAATGAATCCAGATGTCGGACGAAGAGCAGCAGAAGAAACCAAGGCTGAAATTCAAGATGTTATCAAAGGTGCAGACATGATTTTCATCGCCTGTGGAATGGGCGGAGGCACAGGTACAGGTGCAGCTCCTATCGTGGCTCGTGCTGCAAAAGAGCAAGGCATCCTCACTGTCGCTGTCACCACAAAACCATTCTTCTTTGAAGGTAACCACCGCATGAAATTGGCAGAAAAAGGAATCGAGGAATTAGCTAAAGAAGTAGATGCCATTATCGTCATCCCAAACGACAAACTCCTGCAATTGGCTGACAAGAACACAAACTTCAAAGACGCTTTCGCTAGTTGCGACAACGTGCTAAGACAAGCGGTAGAAGGAATTTCTGACCTCATAACCACTCCTGGTGTGATCAATGTGGACTTTGCCGATATCAAGGCTGTTATGTCAGACGCAGGTTCAGCTCTTATGGGTATTGGCCTAGCCTCTGGTGAAAAGCGTGCAGAAAATGCTGCCATCGCTGCTATCAATTCTCCTCTCCTTGAGGTCTCAGTTCATGGTGCCAAAGGAGTACTCTTTGCTATATCTGGTGGCGACGATCTAACAATCCAAGAAATCCAAGAAGCAGCGAAAATAATTACTGAATCAATCGACAAGGATGCAAAAGTAATATTCGGTACTATCCGCGATGAAAACCTAAAGAAAGGAGAACTCAAGGTCACTGTTATCGCTACCAGCTTCCCTGCTGATACACCTAGAAAAAGTCTATTTTCAGCAACCCCGAATACTACCCCTGCTCCACAAAACCTAGTCAAGGATGAACCTCCAGCAGTAGTAAAAAAAGAAATTCATAACGCCATACAGAGCACAACTACTCCTAGTAATGACGCATTTGTAAAAAGAGTAGAAAAGAAAATTGATGTCGAAGATATCATCGATGATGATGGTGACGACTGGAGCGCTGTTCCAGCATTTCTACGAAGGAAGAAATAGGAAAAAGAAGCGGGTCATGATTTTTTCCTGTGCTATAATAGACAAATGACATACGATTTAATAATTATCGGAGGTGGACCAGCTGGCGTATCAGCTTCGGTTTATGCTGCCCGTAAAAAGATGAAGACGCTTCTCATCGCGCCAGAATGGGGTGGGCAATCCATCGTATCTGAAAAAATTTATAACTGGATAGGCTCTCCTTCTATTTCCGGAGCCGAACTAGCTCTTAATTTTAAAAATCATGCCATGGCCAATGTGGGTGAAGACTTACAACTCAAGGAAGGTCAGAAAGTCACGAATATTTCCAAAAAAGAAACTAACTTTATAGTTAAAACTGATGCCGGAGAAGAATTAGAAACCAAAACCATACTCATATCTTCTGGTTCTGGACGAAGAAAACTTCAGGCTGTCGGCGCAGATAGGCTAGAACACAAAGGCCTTACTTACTGTGCCTCTTGCGATGGTCCCCTTTTTTCAGGCCAAGATGTAGTAGTGATTGGTGGTGGAAACGCAGGATTTGAATCTGCGGCGCAATTGCTAGCCTACTGTAAATCCGTAACGCTTATGAACCGAAGTGACACTTTCCGCGCCGACGAAGTCACCGTAGAAAAACTTTTAAAGAACCCGAAATTCACAGTATTAAAAAATGTTGAAACCATAGAAGTAAAAGGTGAAAAATTTGTCGAGGGTTTGGTGTATAAAGATATAAATACAAACGAAGAAAAAACTTTAAACGTAACTGGCGTATTCGTAGAAATCGGCCAAATTCCAAATACAGATTTTGCCAAAGACATAGTGACTCTAGACACTATCGGTAGGGTCAAAATTGACCCCAAAACACAGAAAACTAACACTCTGGGCATTTGGGCCGCTGGCGATTGTACGGACGTTCTCTATCACCAAAACAACATCGCTGCTGGAGACGCTGTTCGTGCGCTCGAGGATATCTACCTAGCCTTAAATACAAAGTAAAAGCATCTTCATGCTTTAAAATCTAGCACGATTTAAATACAAGATAAAAAACGAAGTCGCCGTAGGGTTAACCCCTGACGGCGACTGACGACTGATGAGAACTTCTACGCGATGCCGGCCAGCTTGGCGAAGAAGGCAGGGCTCGCGTGGTGGTCCGACCACAACAAGATAGGTCTGTGGGGGCTGTAGGACGACTGAGGCAGAGCCCGGGCAAAAATGACCATACCCTCCTGGTCGCACTTAGTGCAACCAATCAGGAAAACCTCCTTAGCCATCTTCCTGATCCCGTCCACCAGGGTGAACAAATCCGGCATCTCAGCCGGACAGATGGAGATGAAGACCTGCTGTGCCCTCAGCACGTCGCAAGCGAGGCTGGATTCAGTGACGACACCGTGTGAATCCAGAAACTCTCCAGGAAGATCTACCCCGAGATAGAAAACGACCGCATCCCCCTGCTCTTGGCGTCCTGCTTGCATCCCCTCGACCTCGTGAGTACTCAAGATCAACTTCCGCATATTCCCTCGATTCTTTTGGTCAAAACTGGTTTACCGAAACCTGTATTAAACCTACCACCACATATTCCTTTTTGCAATTTTTTATACAAATGTTATTATGTTCCTGTTCAACTGGCCCCATCGTCTAACGGTTAGGACACCGGGTTTTCAATCCGATAATCAGAGTTCGATTCTCTGTGGGGTCACCGCACCTAAAACAAGCCCACTGCTGGGCTTTTTTAGTGTGCGGTGACGACCGCAGTGCTGTTTTGCCAACAGGCAAAACCACGAGGGGCGGGCTGCGAAAATTCTGAGCGACGGCGAAGAATTATTTGTAGCCACAAGGTGAGGACCGTTTTAGTGATTTGTGACCACATAAACTCTGAAAGCGTAGCGTACAAAACTTATTCCCCAAGTATTGAATCCCCCAGCATATTCCTATACAATCAACTAGATGGATAAGGTGGAGCGGTTAAAAGAAATAAATAACAGGTGGCGGCAACAATGCACTTGCGCCTTGCGGGAGACAGCCACCCAGCCCGTCTTTGGTCATGGCAATCCCGATGCTGACATCGTGTTTATCGGCGAAGCTCCAGGTAAAAAAGAAGATGAAACCGGGACGCCATTTGTCGGCGCGGCTGGAAAATTTTTAAGCAAAATGCTCGAGTCCATTTCCCTCTCGCGCGAAGACATATATATCACCAACGTTGTCAAATATCGCCCACCAAACAATCGCGACCCGAAGCCAAAAGAAAAATCAGCTTGTCGAGATTGGCTCCTCGAAGAATTGCAAACCATAGAACCCAAACTCATCATCTGCCTCGGGCGCCACGCTTTGAACGACTTTTTTCCACTCGAACAAATCAGCGAGACGCATGGCAAACTACTGACCCAGGCTTCTTCAAAAATTCCGACCAAATATTTTTTCGCTCTCTACCACCCAGCGGCTGCCCTCTACAACGGATCCATGCGCGAAGTTTTGGAGAAAGATTTTAAAGAAATTCCAAAAATACTAAAGAAAATTGCCAAATAGGCAAACTAGGGTGTATACTCTCCAAACATGTCTAATTTAAATGATATAAATATAGTTATACTGGCTGCTGGGCACGGCAAAAGAATGCAATCTGAACTACCAAAAGTATTGGTGTCTTTACATGGCCAACCGCTGATCACTCACGTACTCGAATCCATAAAAAATTCAGGTGTAAATAACACCCCAGTGATAGTAGTTGGACAATACAAAGAACTGGTAATGCAAACACTTGGTGATCAATATAAATACGCTACCCAAGAAGAACAAAAAGGCACCGGACATGCGGTTATGTCCGCTCAAAAAGCTCTACCAGTGGGTACCAAAAATGTAATGGTTCTATACGGCGACCACCCATTTATCAGCACCGAAACAATCAAACGACTCATAGAAAAACACCTGGAATCCGGCAGCAAGATAACCATGGCCACAGTAGAACTACCAGACTTTACAGACTGGAGAAATGTTTTTTATAGTAATTTTGGCCGAGTTACTAGAGATAGCAAAGGAGAAATTGAAAAAATAATTGAATTTAAGGATACAAAATCAGAAGAAGAAAAAAACATCAAAGAAGTAAACCCTTCGTACTTTTGCTTTGAAGCAAGCTGGTTGTGGGAAAACCTAAAAAAATTAAATACCGACAATGCTCAAAAGGAATACTATCTAACCGATCTAGTAAAAATAGCAATGCAAGAAAAGATAAAAATAGAATCTATCCAAATAGATCCACGAGAAGCCTTGGGAGCAAATTCCAAGGAAGAACTGGAAACATTAGAAAAATTAATAGCAAAATAATTGCAAAAAATTATATGCACAACCCATTTCAAAATGCGATGGCTCAGTTAGACAAGGTAACAGAGGTAAAAGATTTTGATAAAAATTTTATCAAAAAACTCCGCCAACCAAATCGTGATGTACGTATTTATATACCAGTACAAATGGACGATGGCACTCTTAAAATATTTGAGGGCTACCGAGTGGAGTACAACAATGCCCTCGGACCATACAAGGGCGGTATTCGCTACCATCCAGATACTGAAATAAATGAAGTAAAGGCACTCGCCTTCTGGATGGCTATAAAATGCGCTGTGGCAGGCATACCGATGGGTGGGGGCAAGGGTGGTATAACTGTAGACCCAAAACTTTTATCTAAGTCTGAGCTCGAAAAGCTTTCTCGGGGCTGGGTACGAGGGCTTTCTGATATTTTGGGTCCAAACAAGGATGTCCCCGCTCCAGATGTAAATACTACTCCGGAAATCATGACTTGGATGAACGATGAATTTATGAAATTAACCGGCGAAAAAACCGGAGCAACTTTTACCGGCAAACCTTTGGATGGGAGCCTGCCTGCCGGTAGGCAGGGATCTGAAGGCCGAGGTGTAGCCACTGGTCTTGGCGGATTTTATGTCTTTGATGCACTACGCAATGAACTCAAACTTCCAGAAAAATGTACAGTAGTAGTGCAAGGCTTTGGAAATGTCGGTAGCAACG
>JACCDM010064266.1_pt1 | contig 22165 bp, 20 predicted proteins | sample 7445851 | NCBI WGS metagenome assembly JACCDM01 (sample SAMN15323438, study PRJNA562643) | freshwater metagenome | isolation source: river surface water | place: USA:Blue River Watershed | collected 2017-08-16
ACAGCACAATACGCTGACTTGGCAGAAAATTACGCAGCTGATGCTGCTTATGCTCCAGGCACAGTGTTGGTATTTGGCGGCAACAACGAAGTTACTATATCAACCGCTGATGCAGATGTTCGTGTAGCTGGCGTAGTTTCTACCAATCCAGCTCACTTGATGAATAGCTGCCTGGATGCTGAATATCCAACTGCATTGGCGTTAACAGGTCGTGTTCCAGCACAGGTTGTTGGCAAAGTTAGCAAAGGCGACATGATGGTCACAGCAGAAAACGGACATGCAAGAGCCTGCGCCACACCTGCCATGGGCACTGTAATTGGTAAAGCATTGCAGGACTTCGACGGCGAGTCTGGCACAATTGAAATTGTTGTAGGAAGATTATAATGGCATACGTAGGTTACACACCGCAAATTGGACAGTATCGTAAAATGGATACGTTGACCTTCGACGGGTCAACCACTCTGTTTAACATCACTGTGGGAGGAACAGCATTTAACCCGCCCACAGCGTATGCTATGTTGGTTGTGTTAAACGGAGAACCGCAGAACCCTGGAGTTGATTTCAGCATCTCAGGATCTACAATAAGTTTTGCAGTGGCTCCAGCATCAAACACGCCTTTCTTTGCGTTGATATTTGGTGACACGCTATATACAGGCACACCAAGCGATGCCACAGTGACCACAAGCAAAATAGCCGAAGGCGCAATAACATACAGCAAATTTGGTACAGATACACAGGCACGTTTGACAGCAGGTCAAATTATTTTTGGAGTTTAAAAGATGGCAAGAAAAAGATTATACGAGTATTCGTTCACACCAGGTACAGCCGGGTTAGGTACCGTCAAGGTTCCAGGTCGTTATAACCTGGCTGATATATTGGCCATCTATGATACCACAACCAATGCAGCTATCTACAACTTTGCTGATAGCTCTTTGGGCGGCACAGTAAGTTGGGCAGCAGGCACCACTGCTACATTCCCCACTGCTTATGCCGGTGTAACTACTATCACACTGGATACAAATACAGCGGCACTCAATGCTGCTGACAAATTAGCAATTTACGTTGAAAGCGAATCTCTTATTGTTGAGCCTTGGGCGTTTGGCGAAGATGCTATTGGACGCGATCGTATCAGTAATCCACAAGCTCTTATTGACGCTGACTTTGAATATGGATTACAAAACACCAAGTGGCAAAACGTTTCAACAAACAACAACATTCCTGGTTTCTACGAAGACATTGGTGTTGATTTGAACTACAATACTAATGGATATATTGCATTGTTATCCGGCGATGATCTAATCACGTCAAACGTTGACACTTCTGTTAAATTAAACAACCCAGGAACTGCTCCATGGATAGCCAACGACTACGTATTAATCAATAGCCAAACTCAAGGTAACACAACACCGTTGTCATCAACATATCTAACTGCCAACGTCAACAGTTCTGCAGAAAGAACGTTCACAGTAGCTAGCACCTCTGGAATCTCAGCAGGGGACAGAGTGTTGATTATTGGTCGTCCTACCAGCGGCGGCACAACTATCTCAGCAAACATTACAAGCACTGCAACTACCACAGTCAACGTGGCCAACGTAGCAGCAGCTCCTTTGATTGTTGATGGTAGCTATGTGATAGTTGAGACAGACACAGCAAACGTCTACGAAACAATGGCAGTGACCAACATCAGTGGCAATGCACTGACAGTACTGCGCCAAACAAACAATACCAACGGTGCAGGAGCCAACATCTCTGTAGGAGACAACGTTTATCCAGTTAGCACATTGGAAATTGCACAAGTCCAGTCTGTGACAGACGGAACTACACTACAATTAAACCGTGGCTGGTATAATACCTCAGCAGCCAATTCTTTTGTAACAGGTACAGTGCTACAGCGTTTGAGCGCAAACGTAGAACTTTGCCAGCACACTGTGGTCAGTACCGCAGTAAATGGCACACAAACAATCACACGTGGTGAATTCAACACCACAGCATTGACAGCAGCAGGTGCAGGATCACCCTTCATCCGTATGACTGGTATGTTCTACGCCACTGGCGCAAACACCATTCCTCAGGTGGGTGTTAACCAAAGCGACACTCCGCTTGACTCTGGCGAGTATGTGAGCACACAGAACACAGCAGCATCCAACACTGAAGGTATTGGTCTGGTATTCCAAGCAAATACCAATAACTTCTTCTACTATCCACGTCGCAGCCCAGACCTGCAAGCTGGTTATCCGTTGAACCAAACAGACACAGTTCTTCGTCAAGCCTTCCCGTACACTGGTGCAGATCTTGATGTGGTCAGTATTACTAGTAACGGTTCTAATCCTAGCACAATCACTGTGACAACAACTTATGCTCACGGTATTGTACCAGGGACACCAATTCTTGTTAACCTGAGTTCAGGAACTAACCAGGCCTATGGCGAAGGTAGTTTTATTATCAACGCTGTCCCCAGCACAACAACATTTACATACCAAGCAAAAACTGGCGCAGCAGTGTCAGGGTCGCTTGCAGGCGCAGTGTATGTAAGAAGCAATGCAGCATTCTTGCCAAGACCGTTTGACGGTGGCGTTATATTAGGCCCAGGCACACCCACAAGAGGTGCTGCCGCTATACGTGCCACTAAAAAATATTTCCGTTATCAATCAGGTAAAGGTATTTTGTTCTCATCTGGTACTATGTTAAAGCCAAACTTTGACATCAGTGCATTGAGTGCAGCTGGAACATCTGCAGGCAGTGCAATCACTGTTACTACTGATCTCGAACACGGGCTGAATGCAGGAGCCACAGTTCAGATTGCTGGAGTAACTACCAGCGGTTACAATGCATCTAATTATATTGTAACCAGTATTGTCAGCGACACCAGCTTTACAGTGGAAGCACAAGGCACACTGGGCTCTACCACTCCAGAGCTTGGTACACAACCTAGAGTTTACATCACAGCATGGCACGGCAGCTCAATCCGTGCTGGTATTTTTGATGATCAAAACGGATTGTTCTGGGAACACGATGGCATTACATTGAACGCAGTTCAACGCTCAAGCACATTCCAATTGGCTGGCCTGGTATCTGTTGGTGCTGGCAGCAACTTGGTCACTGGCGACGGCAATTGCCGATTCCAAGATCAACTCAACAATGGCGACAACGTTGTTATCAAAGGTATGACTCACACAGTGACCAGTATTCTTGACAACAACCGCATGACAGTGGTGCCACCATTCCGTGGAGTATCAAATCAAACTCGTGTGAAGATGGCAGTGCGTAGTGAAATTCGTGTTCGTCAAGCTGACTTCAACATTGATCCGTTAGATGGAACTGGCGCAAGCGGATACACAATCGACGCAAGCAAAATGCAGATGTTGGGTATTGAATACAGCTGGTACGGTGCTGGTTATGTTACATGGATGTGTCGTGGACAAGATGGTCGCATGATTCATGCACATCGTCGTCCAAACAACAACTTTAACAACGAAGCATACATGCGTTCTGGTAACTTGCCAGCACGTTATGAAGCTGCCAATGACACCCCAATTTCTGCTTTGGCCAGTGCAATAAACGACAGCGCAACTACAATTACCTTGATTGATGCCACTGATTATCCTGATGCCAGCGTAACTTACCCAGTGTTTGTTATGATTGAGTCAGAGATCATCAAGTATTCTGGTAAATCTGGCAACGACTTAACTGGTTGCACACGCGGTGCAACATTTACACAGTGGGCCGAAGGTGCAAGCCGTAGTTATACTTCAAGTGCAGCCGCAAGTCATGCAGCCAACACTGGTGTGATTTTGATCAGTAACACTTGCGTTCCGTTGGTCAACCACTGGGGTAGCTCAGTTATCATGGATGGTAATTTTGACGGCGACGAAGGTTATCAATTCACTTATTCACGTACTAACTATGGTTTGCCAGCAACAGTTGGTGACAAGGCAGTGGCTTTTGCTATGCGTTTGGCACCATCAGTATCTAATGGTATCATTGGCAATTTAGGTGATCGTGATTTGATTAACCGCGCTCAGCTAACACTAGCAAACTTGAATATTCAAGTAAGTGCTGGTCGTTATTTGGTTGAAGGTATTCTAAACCCAGCAAGTATTGACAGTGCTAATACCAGCTGGCAAGGGTTGAACAACTTGGGCGGTGGCTATCAGCCTAGCTTCTCACAGTTTACAACAGCACCACGTTATACAGCTGAAACCACAGGTGGTTTGACATCTGCGCCATACAACACCACAGGTGGTATGACACGTAGTGGTGTCAAAGTAACATTTAGTAGTGCTAGAACTTATGCCAACTTGACCCCAGTTAACGTTTCAAGCTCAGGCGCCAATGCAAGAATTACTGTACAGTTAACCGCATCAGGCACTGCTTACTCAACGTCAACTACACAGATTACTATTCAAACAGCAGGTGATGGATATGCAGTTGGTGACACTATTAAGATCCTTGGTAACTTAATAGGCGGGTCGACAACAGCAAATGACTTAACAATGACCATTGCGGCTATTACAAGTGAATTGCAAGGTGGCGAACGTTTGTTTGCTATTCCAATTTCAACAACCAACTCTGGTGTATTGGACTTGAGTAGCGTCAAACAAATTGGTACCAGCTTGGTTCCAGGACAAGGTACATTTCCTAACGGTCCTGAAGTGCTAGCAGTACAGATCACTGCACTAACAACCAGTACTACACCAGTTGGTGAGATTCAGCTACAGTTCCAAGAAAGTCAGGCTTAACGACTTGCAAGATCCTGCTCAACCAGCAGGATCTTGCTTTGTACAGCCTCGATATTCACAGTACTCCACAACCCAGGGTGCATAGGTTTAGGCCATGCACCTTTGTCTATCCAAGCATACCCTAAGTGCTCGTAGTTAAGACGAGGAGTGAATTCGTTGGCAACTACACAAACCCAAGTGTGATATTCAAATGCAGCGTCTGCTGACGTAAATTTTTCTAGTGGAATCAGTCGCAAGTAAGTGGGGAAGAAGCCAAGTTCTTCGATGCATTCGCGTTCCATACCGCCCAACAAGGTTTCGCCTGTTTCAATCTTGCCACCTGGCAAGCCCCAAGCACCAGGGTGTTTTGTGTCGTTTCGTAAGAGGTAAAGATAGCGTCCAGTGTCCAGGCTGCGAAACCAAACACCAACTGCTTTTAAAGGACCAGACTCCAAGTCCCGCCCGGATACACTCCCTGATAACTTTTTACCCATGATTCGCCGTTCCACTCATATTGTATACCAGTAGTTATGTTAGTAACATACTGACCTGCATATTGTCCGGCAGCTCTGAACACAACCTTCCAGTAGTTTCCAGTGTATTCAATGATGTCGTTGGCGCTGGCAATCAATGGTCTACCATTTTCGCCTACCCAGGCAGCAGCTGGCCCAAGATTATCTCCAGATCCAGTGTCTTCAGTGAGCAAGTAGCGTTGTCCTTCTAATGCACTATCTAAGCCATCTTGTGGTCCACTGACCAACGGATTGATAATAGCATCAATAGGGTCTAGTGTATTTTGTGGAGCAGTGTCAGAGTCAATGTCCAGCAACAAGAAACGTTCGTCATTGGGATTTATTGCAATGGTGCCGATAATTTCAGTACCATCTTCTTGTTCTAACCGCAGTTGGCTAATGCCAGGACGCAGTACGCCATACACACCAATCACAGCAGGCCACAACAAGCTAGAATCAGACACAATTTCAGTGGGAGTCAACGACTCGTTGTCGGGTTCTTGAACCAAACTACGTTGTTGCAAGCATTGCACTTGATTGCCAATTACAACCACAGCCCAGTTATAAGGAGTAATCTTTTGACGTGTGCCCAACAGCAAGTCGTTGTTGGTAACAGCATCGTTGAGGTCGCCTTGTGCGTCATACACAGAAGCAATCACACGCTCGACCACGCCCAATTTCTTAACCTTGGCTGGAGAACTGATCCAAATTGGAATGTTAAACTTCAGCGTCATGATGTCTATAGGATTTTCGGTGCCCACAGGAATAGTGCGGCTTGACCAGTTTACACTTTCTAATTCAACCACAGTCAAGCTGGTCCAGTCAATGTAGTTGTCTGTGCTTTGTACTTCCAAACTGGGATTGAACAACGTGGCAATCTGCTCAAACAATTGGAACTTTTGATTGGTATTTGACGTCCAGATGTCCAGCGTAATGCCCATCTTGTAAGGCACAGGCATGAGTCTTTCCACAGTAAATGCATTACCTTGTGTAGTTTCGTAAGTCTCAGTGGCAGTATCATAAGTGCGTTGACGCACATTGATGGTGCTGACAAAATACGGCTCTTGCATTCTAGGACGATCGTAGTCCAAGCTGGAAATATAAAATGTCATCAGCGGAGTCGATGGCAACTGGTTTGCTGAGTTGTTTTGTATGATAGTCTGTGCATTGCGAGTGGCATCGCCGTAACGCACAGGCACACGCAACAACGCTGCGGCATTAGGACCATCAGTTTCGTTGCCGTATTCCACTTGGAAATTACTGATCATTCTGGTGAATTGCAGTAAAAATCGTCTCAGCTGTTCGTCGTAAAAGAATTGTTGCATTAGGTGTTCCGTTGTCCGGGTTGTGTACCAGGTCTTGGGTTAGGCGGCAAATCTCCACCCTGGTTGCCGTTGTCTGCTCTGGGCTTGAGAATTTCTGACAAACTCTGGCGACTTGGTATCTGGCCCTGATCTGTGGTACGTACTGTGTATGTATTGTTGACAAAGCCTGAGCGTAAAGTTGTGTTGGTTGGCCCGTTGTTGAGATCAGTGCGCACACCAGATTCAATCTTGGCCCAACGACGAGTGGTTGAGTTGTATCTAAACAATCGATTTGGGAAGTAATCAAGTCGCAAGCAGTAATCTCCGTCCACAGGGTTAGCAGGGAACGTAACGCCAGTTTCAACAGGCAATCCGTTTGGCGGCACAGTGGAACCAGTCAAGTAGCCCACTGTGTATCCAACGCCGTCTGGTGTAACACTAGCGCCACCTTGTGTGCCATCCACTGTGGTGCCTCCGTCTGTAGTCAACCCTGCAGGGTTAGCAGGCTGACCAATATCATTTGTGGGCACAACGTAGAATGCACCTGTTTCGTAGCCACTGAGTGGCACTTCGACATCAGCTTGTTGTAAGATAGCATCATTGATAGACTCGTCTTTGGGACGAGTACTCATGCCTTCGCTGATGGTCTGCGGAGTGTACTCTTGCCAATAAGAGGTATTGGTTATGTCTGTGCCAGCTGGTGTGTTTTGTATGGCTCGATAATACACATCGCCGTAGTTAGTAACCCAACCAGTGGGATAAAAGTTGTCTGGATCCCAGATGTTTTCGCTGACAAACGGTTTGTCTAAAATGTCTTTGTATTCTTGTGCGTTGACCAATGGTGTGGCTTTAACACGCCAAGTATGTGGCATCCAAGTCTGACTCATACCTTCAGTGGCATAGTTGCCGTCTTGGATTACATAGTATCTGGGCAAAGCCTTGGGCGTGGCTTGATTCAGTGGATGATAGTCAATCAAGTTTGTAACTTCAATGACATCGCCTGACATCAGTTTACGACCCAAGGTGTCAATCATGTCATTGTAGTGGAATGTAATAAACAGGGTATCGTTGTTTAAGAACAAGCCAAACTGAGTCAAGTCAAAGTCCACGTCAGTGTGTGTATACACACCACGCATGATATAAATGTCTTCTGCATAGATCCTGTCGCGGTTTTCTAGCAACAGCAAGTCTTGAATGTTCAAGGGATTGAGCTCGTCATAAATGGGCTGTGTGGCATCGCCATTGCCTGAAAGAGCTGAATCCTCCCCGCCGGTTTGTGGGCCCATGTATTTGTGGACATAAATGTCTAAACCGCCGACTGTGTACATTTCGGAGATTGTGCGATCCAAAAACTGGTAGTCGCGGGTTCGATTTGGGCGGTATAGACTTAAACGTGGCATAGTCTAGTATTTATGGGCAGGTTGACCAATAATCCTGTTCCTGCTATAATTTGGACATGAAAGTAATAAAGTTAAACCGCAGATTTCGGCAATTCAAAGAATACGGGCACACAGTGGCTCTGAAGTTTCCCAACGGCTTTACCCCAGACGCACAAGCAATTGCCAGAACCTGTGGAAAAAAGCTAAACGGCAGTGGCTGGATGCGTGAGCACGAATGGTATAGCTATTTTGGTGTCCGCAACGGTCGCGACAGCGTTCGCCCATATTGGATCACATTCCGCAACGAAGCAGATGCTACTTTAGTATTACTTTGTGCTGACTTGACCAAAAAATCATAATCAGCTATAATTACTGTATTCGTCCAAAAGGAGCCAGCGTGAAAGCCATCAAACTTCTAAATCCCCGCAGTTCAGATACCAATGTCATGGGCGGGGAACCCGCGTGGAAAACGCAACCCACAGACAATCGTATCAGTGCCCTGAGCCATGCGTTTTCGTGGTACAACTATTTCTACGGCAAAAAAGATGCCCGCGACATGATTGTAAATTACTTGGAATCGCATGATCGCAAGGCAGATGTGCGAACACTTAAAAGTATTCCAGATTCAGCCATTCGCTTGACCACAGGGTGGCTGTGCCGCATGAAGATGGTTGGCTTGCAACTGGACGAGCACGAACAAATCAAACTGGACAACTTGCTCACAGAGATTTTGACCAGCAAACAAGAGGTTGAGGTGGAATCCGAGCCGGCTCCGGACGCACCGTCAAAGCCAAATATCCAGGATCGTCTGCGCGACAAAGTCGGCGAGTTCCTTGGCGAGCTCGAAGGTTTGTTTGATGAATTTGTTGTCAGCGGTGCAAAACTCAATGCTGACTACAAACCTGTGTCCTTGATGCGAAGCATGAACATTGCACCACAAATGGTGTCAATTATCCGGGACAAATGGACCCGAAAGCTCGCTGAGTTTGAATCAGCAGTGGAAGGCAAAGACCCAGATCTTGTCAAAGCCTACGACTACATGACCAAAACTCAACTCAAGAACTGTGTTAAGTTCTGTGAGCTTGTGATTTCAGACTGCGGCTCGTATGTGCAGATTAAAAAGGTAGAGCGCAAGCCTCGCAAAGTCAAAGCAGTGCCGCCAGAGAAACGTGCGGCCAAGTTCAAAATCCAAGCAGAGTTTGCAGAGCTCAAACTCAAGAGCCTGCCCGCGGCACAACTAGTGGACAAGAGCGAAGCTTGGTTGTATGACACCAAAAAACGCAAACTGATTCACTTGGTAGCTGACGAATACGCAAAAGTGTTTACTGTGAAAAACAACAGCATCATTGGATTTAGCACAGTGGAAACGCTACAGAAAACAGTTCGCAAACCTGCAGAAACTTTGAAGTCGCTGACAGCCGCAGGCAAGCCAGCCGCTCGCAAAATCTTCAAAGATATCAAAACCACCGAGACCGCGTTTAACGGTCGCGGAACGGAGAACTTGATCATCCTTCGCGTTTGGTAAGCTATAAATAGGAGATGCATGTCATCTCCAACAAGGTTGATTTTTATATCACTAATGTTTGCAATCTAACCTGCGAAAACTGCAACAGATTCAACAATTACAAATTCACTGGGTGGCAACGTTGGAGCGACTATGCTGACGTTTACCAACAGTGGAGCAAGCGAGTCAAACTCACTGCCATCACTATAATGGGCGGTGAGCCTTTTCTCAATCCTACATTGACTGACTGGGTCAAAGGACTCAACGAAACATTCAATGTTAGCGTTCAAATTTTAACCAACGGCACACGTCTCGGGCACTTGCCTGAACTGTACCCATTGCTGAAATATACTGACAGCAACGGAGTGATGAATTCTATCGGCATCAGTTTGCACAACGCTGAAGAATTCGAAACACTAAAACAAGACATTTATAATTTTTTACAAGGACCGATTGAGGTAATTTCAATTACTGACTCTGAAGGATGGGACGGTTGGTCGTATGTTGATTCAAATGGCGTAATAATACGAGTGTTTCCCAAAGATGAATTTGGCCCGTCGGCACTTCGGGTGAACTATCGAAAGCAGTTAACAGTTCATCGAAGCGATCCATTTTTAGCACATCAGGCATGCGGGTTTGTAAGATGGAAAAGTTATCATTTTATCAAAGGCAAACTCTATAAATGTGGGCCTGTGGCATTGTTGCCAGAGTTTGACAGTCAACATCCGTTGCCGTTGTCTCCCAGCGAACGAGAAATTTTAGGTTCGTATCGGCCATTGACTGTGGAAAATTACAATGAATATGCCGAACAGTTTTGGGCCACGCTTGATGACCCAATACCGCAGTGCCAATTTTGTCCTGTGCATGTGGATGTTAAAAAAATATTTCCCATTAGAAAAGGTTCCGTAAGTGATTGATAATGTATACCAAGGTGAGGCGTATGTAAAATCTCAGTGTTTACAGAGAGAGCAAAATGTTGCTGCCTTAATGCAAGATCTAATAGAAAATCTTGGTTATACTCGAGTTGACGAAACTAGAACCCGCTGGCAAACGGCCCAATCCAACGCAGTAGTTCGGCTGGGAGATGATTTTAATATCTGTAGAATAAATTATCGAGAGCCTGAGCATTGGTTTCCAAAAAACACAGTGGTTATAACTGACAACAAAATTTTATTTGAACCTGTGTATACAGTTTGTAAATTGCCCGATAGCTACTGGAGCATTTTTTATTATCAGCCTAGCGGTGTATTCGTGCCTCAGAAAGATTTTCATCTAAGCATAAATCGTGGGTGCCTTCAACGTCAAACAATTCTTAACGAGTTTGTAAACATTCGCGGTAATACTGAACAAGATTATCTAAACTACAATGCAAGCGGTAGTAACAGTGAGCCAATACTAAAACGTCTAGTAAGTTTTGAAACTGCAAATTTACAGAGTTTTATTAATCTTGTGATTGAAACTTATACAGGTGATGATACCATAACGTTTAGTGAAAAAACTTTTAGAGCACTGCAAACGCCAGCACCTTGGATGCTTTATGCTTGCAGGACCACAATAAGTTATTTGAAATCCTTGGGTTTTGATGTGCTAGATGATGTGATAGATCACGGATATGAAAACACATATCAAACTGGGGAGAACGGAATTGATAAAATTCGTGATTGGTTGAAATATGCAGTTCAAAATCTAGAACAAGCTAAAGCATATCCTAATTTGGATGCTCGTTGTTTGCAAGCAGCAACCCATAATCAGCAATTGCTTTTGACCTGGAAAAAACGCTGGCCTAGCGAATTTGCCACCTGGTTGCCTGACACTGTAAATGCACTAAATAAGCAAATACAGGATTAAACCATGGCTGAAAATACACTACCGCAACTGAAGCAAGACCTAATAGAATACGTTCAACTTCAGCTGGGTTCTCAAATTATTGATCTTGAATTAGACCCTGCACACTACGAAGCAGCCTATCAAAAAACCATAGGCACTTACCGTCAACGTGCTAACGCTGCCTATGAAGAAGCATATATCTTCATGGAACTGATTCGAGACGAAAATATCTATACTCTGCCTCAAGAAGTTGCCAGTGTGCGTCAGATTTTCCGTCGTACTTTTGGTGATAGCACAGGGCCCTTTGCATCAAACTTTGACCCGTTTGCACAAGCGTCAATCAACGTTTACCTCATGAACTTCAACGTAGCCGGCGGCCTTGCTACCTACGATTTCTACAGTCAATATGTTGAGCTAGCCGGGCGCATGTTTGGCGCCTATATGAACTACACTTGGAATCCAGTTTCTAAAAAGCTTCAGCTGATTCGTGATCCTAAAGGCACTGGCGAAAATGTTTTGCTTTGGGTTTATCAGCTCAAACCCGAAATCAATTTGCTCTCGGACTATCAAATTCAACAGTGGATTAAAGACTACATGGTTGGTGCTTGTAAAATGATCATTGGCGAAGCCCGTGAAAAGTTTGCGTCGATTGCCGGTCCCCAAGGTGGCGGACAACTCAACGGCACTCAAATGAAAACCGAAGGCAAAGAGATCATGGAAGCCAAAATTGAAGAACTCAAAATGTATGTGGATGCAAGTCAGCCACTCACTTGGGTAATTGGCTAATTGACTTTGTTGTGCATCTGTGTTACAATACAGTATGCACTTAATGATCGACTTGGAAGGGCTGGCAACTGGCCCAAATACTTGTATCCTTACCATTGCCGCACAGGCCTTTGACCCGTTTGGCGCAGGATACTACGACCAACATTACTATGCTCGTGTTGACCTGGAAAGTCAGCCTGATCGCGACATCGACGACGGCACCATTGAGTGGTGGGCAACGCAACCCACACATGCACGAGAAGAAGCATTTAACGAACAAGGCCGTATCCCGTTGGATCAAGCATTAGACGAACTAGGCAAACTGATTTGGCACAGCAAGCTGATCTGGAGCCAAGGTCCCACATACGACATGAACATTCTAGAGCATGCATACAAGAGTTATCGCAAGCCTTTGCCCTGGAAATACTACATGGTTCGAGACAGCCGCACAGTATTCTCGCTGTGGCCAGATCAGCCTATCCCGCCTACTAGTCATCACGCCTTGGAAGATTGCCGTAGACAAATTGGCATGCTACAAAACACACTTAAATATCTCAACGTTCGAGAACTAAAATGATTGTTTCTGTACGAGCAGAGAACATAGCATTTGACATAAAAGACACTTTAAAAATTTGTCAAGAAATTCTTTCTCAACGCCCCGATCACGTATTTTTAACAATGCTATGGGAAAACTGGAAACCCCATGGCACTGTGGTTTGGGCAGATAATTTTTTTCACCAGCACAATATAAAAGTAACTTGGATTGTTAACCACTGGTCCAAAGATGATGCAACTTGGAAAAAATTTAAAAATCCTGTTGTGTTTTTTGACTTTGTCCTTTGGAGAGTTTATAACGAAGTTATTGTAAAAGGAAAAAATGAAATAAACGCAAGATGGAATTCTAGTGCTACACAATATTTGTTTTTGACCGGAAAACCGTACAAGGAACAAAGAATAGGACTGTTATATCTATTGTACAAGCGCAAACTGTTAGATAAATGCAATTACAGTTTGTTTATGGACCCGGGTATGTATGAAAAGTCTAGAAAAATTTTACCAGACATCAGCGACGAAGAATTTAAAAGTTTTGTTGAAATGCACACAAGGACTCCTGACAATGCTGTTTATGTAAAACAAGTAGGGGATATGCATTGCGGCGGCATTCCTTACGACAAAAAGTTATATTCTTCTTCGCTGTTCAAGGTTATTTCAGAAGCATCAATGGATTCAGATCCACCGTATGTTACAGAAAAAGTCTGGTTAACTTTGTTGAATCGAAATCCTTTTGTCATTGCTGGAGACTTAAACATTTGTAAATATCTTCGAACTCGTGGGATCGAAACGTTTGATAATATTTTTAATGTTCCTACTTACGACGATATTGTGTCTATCCAGGATAGATTACAACAAATAACAGTTCACATTGAACAATGGTTAGCTGGAAAATTTAATAAAACTGAAATAGACGACATGGTCGAACATAACTATAACCGTTTTGTAGAGTTAGCACTTGAGCAAAAAGTACACCTTGAAACCAGTATTGGATACAATATTGAATCGGTGATTAACACTGGTGATTTTTTAGCAGGTGAAATAGATTGAAAGAAAATACATGATTGTTGGGATATTAGGACCTGGTGGCTGCGGTGGGACATTTTTAGATTGGACTATACAATATCTAAGTGGACAAACTGAGACATGGCACATTCTTTGTGATTCTTCTGACAGATCTCGTATTTTGTCGCAGAAATGCAGAGACTTGGTTGATAATCCTATAGAGAATAATACTGCACATAAACATGCAAAAACTCATCCAGATGAAAATTCTGTTGATGATGTGATTGAAGCATTCAGAGAACATCCTGAATTTGAGTTGAATAGTTTTTATTTTGTTGATTCGTTAGGAGCAAAACGTACCCACACTGAATACAATCAAATGATTTTTACGTATGATGATATAAAATTTATCACATATAATTTTACTGAAAGCAATGTTGACATAATTTTTTGTTTACAATACGAAAAAATATCAGCAGCAAAAAACAAAATGGATCAGTATATTATGTCTCACAGTAAAATTCCTTTGAATCAAATGCCAATCTGGGACCGGCGCGAACTATTGAGTTTATACTACCCTGGTGAAATAAAAGGACAAACTACCGCAGAAAAAATACTAGACAACACAAATAATTTTACACTTGATTTTGACACTGCAATTGAAGAACTTGATACAGTAATCCCAGAGTTATTTGATTATCTTAATTTAAAAATAGTCGACAACAGGTACAGTAGTTGGAATCAAATCTACACAGACTGGAAATCTAGCATTAACTTAAAATTTTTTAAAAATCTTAACAACATTATTCAGGACATTCTGAGCAATACTCCTCATGATCTTTCGCAGTACAATATGAGTTTTGCCAAAGAAGTAGTAATTGCTAGCAAGCTCTTATACAATCATAACTTAGCGCTCAAAGCGTATAACAAGGATAATCTATCACAAAATACTCAACAGTGGACTGAAATCCTTGAACCAAATATCTATCATAACCTAACAGAACAGTAAGTACAATATGATCATTGGAATTTGTGGACTTATCGGCGCTGGCAAAGATACCGCTGCTGATTATCTTGTAAACTTACATCACTTTCGTAGAGAAAGTTTTGCTAACACGCTCAAAGACGCTGTGAGCCAGGTGTTTGGATGGGACAGGACTATGTTAGAAGGGCGCACAAAACACTCAAGAGAGTGGCGCGAGCAAGTGGACGTTTGGTGGGCAACTCGACTGAACATGCCCGAACTAACACCACGATGGGTGCTACAGCAATGGGGTACAAATGTATTGCGTACAGGATTTCACGATGATATCTGGATTGCTAGTTTAGAAAATAAATTACGTAACACCACTGATGATGTTGTTATCACAGATTGCAGATTCCCCAATGAAATCAAAGCAATTAAAGCTGCAGGAGGGCTGGTTGTGCGTATCAGGCGCGGCGATGAACCTGAATGGTACAATGCAGCAGTAGCATATAATCGTGGCCCAAACGGCAATGCTGAATGGAGTTTGAGCAAAGCTAAGTTGGATAGATTAGGAGTTCATTCTAGCGAATATTCGTGGATAGGCACAGATTTCGATCAAATTTTGGACAACAACGGTACGCTGGATCATCTGTATACACAGGTTATGCATCTGGCTCAAGATCCCCGGGGCGCCAAGTAACATCAATTTTTGAAAGTTCAACTTCGCAGTTTTTGCAAATTGATTTTAGATTCTTAATGGCAGCGTTGTTTAAATTTCCGTCTACATGATACACTAGTATCTGAGCAGAAAATCTAGCTCGAAAGCCACAACGATCACAAACCATTTTCTTTTTATAGCCCGCACTTTCCCAGCGGGCTATTCTCTTTTTAACACCTTTGCCTTTGCGTAAACAAGTTTCGCAACGACTGCGATAATGTGCTACTCCGTCACGATAGTAGTTTACAGCACAGGGTCTTTGCTCACAGGCCTTGCATAATGGTCTTTTCATGGCGTATTTATTGGTGGACCTTTGCCAAAGGGTAGCGTAACGGCACCTTTTTTCAATATACCCATAAATATCTACAACTTGAAAAGGAAACCATTATGGCTCTAGTATCACCAGGCGTAGAAGTAACAGTAATTGACGAGAGTCAATATATCCCTTCTGCTGTCAACACAGTTCCTTACTTTGTAGTCGCTACTGCGCAAAACAAAGTATCCAGTGACGGCGTCACTGTAGCAGCAGGCACCCTTGCTGCCAACGCTAACAAGACATATCTAATTACCAGTCAGCGTGATTTGGCAGCTACATTTGGTGTGCCATTCTTCTACAACACAACAACTGGAACCCCGATCAACGGCTACGAACTCAACGAGTATGGTTTGCTTGCTGCTTATTCTGCATTGGGAGTTACTAACCGTGCTTATATTCAACGTGCTGACATTGATTTGACAGAACTCACAGCCAGCTTGACTCGTCCAACTGGCGCTCCTGCCAACGGAGATTACTGGTTAGATGACAGTGTCAGCACCTGGGGCCTCTTTGAGTGGAACCAAACCACTGCAACATTTACAAATGTATCTCCATTGGTTATTGATTCTGCCACAGATGTTGAAGGCGGCGATGGATCAGATCTTATTGCTGACAACACACCGTTGACATCAGTTGGTAGCATTGGCGATTATGCTATAGTAACACTTGGTTCTAACATTTTTGGTTATTACAAAAAGTACAACAATACTTGGGTACACATTGGTGATGACGCTTGGAAAACAGCATGGCCAACTGTGCAAGGCACCAACTCAACAGCAAGTTTAACCGCTGGTGCCAATATGTATATCAATGACACATTGGTAACAGTTCCTAACGCACCAAACAACACTGTACAAGCCTTTGCCGCAGCAATCACCGGCATCACCGGAGTCACTGCAAGAGCAGTCCAGGCATCAATAGGTTCTTCGCAATACTCATTGTATTTGTACGCTGATAGCACAGCATCTAATGACACTAGCACCTTGAGCAACAACGGTATTATCACTGTCGACGCTGGCCCTACTTCTGGTTCAGCACTGTTAACTGCACTGGGTATCACAGCCGGTGAATATGCAGCACCAGCATATTACCCATCTTACAGCTATGAACAACCTCGTTGGAGAACATCCGATCCGTTGGTATCAGGAAATGGAAATGCAGGCGCTCACCCAACAGGTTCTGTATGGCAAAATCTTTCAACGGCCAACAACGGTTTGGACTTGAATTTAAAGTCCTACAGTGCTACATTAGGTACATGGGTGTCACAGAATGTGCCTGCATATAGCACAGACCCAGTGGCAATATATGCACTTGACCCAACAGGCGGCGGCAAAAATATTCCAGTAGGCACAAGCTATGTAATATACAATGCTTCTTATGATGTAACTACACCGCTAACAACATGCTCGTTTTTGATTGTTAACAGATATGCACTTGGCGCAACAGAAGTGGTTGGTACTACTACACCGTCACCCACTGGTACGCCATTTACAGTTAGTAATTCATTTACAATTTCTGCTTCGGCAGCAGGCCAATCAACTAACAACGCTGGCACAGCTACCATTGGCGGCACCGGTAAGTTATCAGACTTTATTGCCGCAGTTAGTGCAGCAGGAGTTCCATACGTATCTGCAAGCGTAAACGCAGCTGGTAACATTGTGTTTACCCACAGCCAAGGCGGTACTATATTCTTAGCAAACGTGTCAGGTACACCATTGGCAACAGCAGGTTTTACTACCGCAGCCAACGGCGGCCCAGATAATGTACGTGCAAGTACAGTTACTGCTGGCGTTTTAGTATTAAGTAATTTTGTAACAGAACCACTGTTTACATACACTCCTAGTACCACTGCTCCAGACCAAGATCCAGCTACTGGACGTTTGTGGTACTACAGCACTGTGAGTGATGCAGATATCATGATCCAAGACAACGGCGAGTGGGTTGGTTATCAAACGGTTACCAATGATGTTCGCGGTTACGACTTGACATTGTGTAATGCTACTGGTCCTATTATCAGTGCTACAGCACCAACTACACAAACGGACACAGCTGAATCACCATTGGTGTTAGGTGATTTGTGGATTGATACTAGCGATCTAGAAAATTATCCTAAACTCTATCGTTGGGAAACAGTTAACGGCACAGATCAATGGGTTGAAATTGACACTACAGACCAAGTTACACAAAATGGTATCTTGTTTGCAGACGCACGTTGGTCTAGCACAGGAACAGTGGACCCAGTGGCTGATCCGTTGCCAACTATTGCGAGTTTGCTTGACAGCAGTTACTTAGATCCAGACGCTCCAGACTCTGCACTGTATCCACAAGGTATGTTGTTGTTTAACACACGCCGTTCTGGTTATAATGTAAAGAGCTTCCAAGCTGATTATTTCACTACCACTGCAACTAATTACACCATTGATGCATACTCAAACAGTACAGCGTATGGAGTTAATGATTTTGTTAGCTACGACAATGGCATTTATGTGTGTATTGCAAACACAAATGCTGGCATAATTCCAACTAACACAACATACTGGTCACTGATTAATCTCAACACATGGCTCACTGCCAGCGGAAACAAAGACAATGGCAGCATGTGGTCAGGCCGTTTAGCACAACGTCAAATGATCGTTGCTGCATTGAAATCTGGCATTGACACCAGTGTGGCAGCTCGTGAAGAACAGAATCAGTACAACATTATTGCTACACCTGGTTATCCAGAGTTGACACCAAACATGATTGCACTCAGCAACGAGCGTAACAATACATTGTTTGTGGTTGGCGATACTCCACTAAGACTTGGGCCAGATGGTACTAGCTTGGTTGAATGGGCAACCAACAACAATGGTCTTGGTTTAGTAACTGAAGATGGTAATAGCGCAACAAGCAACTATGCTGGCGTGTTCTATCCAAGTTGCCAGACAACTGATTTGAGTGGTAACACTGTGGTTCAACCGCCAAGCCACATGATGGTACGTACTATTCTGCGCAGCGATGCTGCAAGCTATCCTTGGTTAGCACCAGCTGGTACACGTCGCGGTGTAATTGACAACGCTCAAGCAATTGGTTATATTGATGCAGCCACTGGTGAATTCCAACAAATTGGTGTAAGCCAAGCAGTACGCGATATCTTGTACGAGCGTAACATCAACCCAATTACATTTATTCCTGGAATTGGTATTACTAACTTTGGTAACAAAACAAGTACTACAACGACCACAGCATTGGATCGCATCAACGTAGCACGTTTGATCTGCTTCTTGCGCCAACGTTTGGAAGAAATTGGTAAACTGTATTTGTTTGAGCCAAATGATCAAATCACACGCAACGAAATCACTAACACATGCAACAGCTTGATGATTGACTTGATTGCCAAACGTGCGATTTATGACTACTTGGCTGTTTGTGACTTGAGTAACAATACACCAGCACGTATTGACCGCAATGAATTGTGGGTTGACATTGCTATTGAACCAGTTAAGGCAGTGGAATTCATCTACATTCCGTTGCGTATTAAGAACACTGGTGAAATTGCTGGAGGCGCTGGAGTATAAAGAGGGGGCGGGAAACCGCCTTCCTTTCCAGGTAAATAAACACATAGGAGATAACAAATGGCAGTTTCATCATTACAGCGCATGACAGTACCACTAGCTAGCGATCAAAGTTCTAGCGTACAAGGTCTGTTGATGCCAAAACTCAAATATCGCTTTAGAGTGATGTTTGAAAACTTCGGCATTTCGAAGCCAACAACAGAATTGACCAAGCAGGTTGTGAGCGTTGCTCGCCCTAACTTGACATTCGAAGAAATTTCATTGCCAATCTACAACTCAACATTGAAACTGGCCGGTCGCCACACATGGGCAGACATCGCTTGCTCAGTGCGTGATGACGCCAGTGGCAGCGTGAGCAAGTTGATTGGCGAACAATTGCAAAAGCAAATGGACTTCTTAGAAATGGCGTCCGCAGCTTCTGGTATTGATTACAAGTTCTTGACCAAGATTGAAATCCTAGACGGCGGCAACGGCGCAGCAACTCCAGTAGTTCTTGAAACATGGGAATTGTATGGTTGCTACCTCAAAGGTGCTGACTACGGTGAATTGAACTATGGCACCAACGAAGGTGTTACTGTTAACATGACCATTGCTTATGACAACGCTAACCAGACACCTAACGGTACTGGTGTTGGTACTGCAATTGGTAGAACCCTTGGTGATGTTGTAACTGGTGCCGGCACAGGCAACTAAGGCGGTTACTAATGCCAACATTTGGTCAACAACTGTGGCAAGGTTTTACTAATGTTAATAGCTTGCGTGATTATACTCACGCAAGCAAAACCTTTACCTCAAACTCATTTGAACTTAAACCTCGGTATAAGTTCCTTTTTCACGTCAGCTTCACACTAAACACAGACATTCCTGCTATATCTAAAGTTATTGGTTCTCAAGAAGTAACCAATCTCAGCTATGTAGTAAAAACTGTTGATCTTCCTAAGTACAGTGTTGATACTGAAGTGATGAATCAGTACAATCGAAAACGTGTGGTACAAACCAAGATCAATTACGATCCAGTAACACTGACATTTCACGACGATTCTGGCGACAACGTTCGCAATATGTGGTACAACTACTACAGTTATTACTACAAAGATCCCAGCCAAAATTATCTTGCACCAAACAGCACCAATGGTAGTTTAGGCCCTTCGGGTAACAAAGCCAATGGCTTTGGATACAATGCAAGAGACATTTATGAAAGTCAGCGACTCGGTAATGTCAATGATTGGGGCTTTATTGGTGAAGCGTTCAATGACGGCACATCGGATGCCAGCGGTAAACCGCCATTCTTTAGAGATATACGTATCTACGGCATGGACCAACATAAATTTGCAGAGTATGTGTTGATTAATCCAATTATCACAGCCTGGCAGCACGACACTTATAACTACAGTGAAGGTGCAGGCACTATGCAAAATTCAATGACCATTGCTTACGAAACAGTGAAATATTATTCTGGAGCAATTGGTAATCAGCGTCCAGATATCAACGTTCAAGGCTTTGCTGATCCTGCTCACTATGATCAAACGCCTAGCGCAATCAGTCGTCCAGGTTCAACTTCTACAGTATTTGGTCAAGGTGGATTGTTGGATGCAGGAGGTGGTATCTTGGAAGATTTACAAAGTGGCGGGTTACTGGGTGCTATTGGTGCTGTACAAAAAGCAGGCACAGCTTACAACACATTCAAAGGCAAAAACATCAAGAGTATTGCAGTTAACGAAACAACTGCACTGGGTGTAAAAGCAATTCAAGGCAGTATTCCTGGTGCAGTTCGATCAGTTCAAGGCAGATCCAACGGCATGTTTTATCCTACTCCGCAATCTCCAGGCAATAACAACAGATAAGAATTATGGCAAGTATCAACTATACCAACTACAACATTGATCAAACAGTTCGAGTATTTGATTCCTTTTATGAATACGATGTTAACGTTCCTGCGGCTGATTATGACGTAGTCAACAGCTACTTTAGATCTGTTATGACTACCAAGCAGTCAGCTGATAACTTCACAGTTAGCTTGTTTCGTGTTGCAGAAAATACTAACATTCCAGCGTTGACGTTGTTGCAGAGTTTTCAAGAAAGCGGCGGCAATGTTGGCAACACAATGAATTTGGATGTTAACATGGCCTACTATCTCAACAGTATTCGCAATCGTGCTACATTGTTGGGTATTGGTGTTCCTGTGACGCCAAACTTTTATGCGGCTAGAAATGTGGTGCAGTGATGAGCAAGTGGGCTCAAGGATTTTATGACATACAAAATCCTGCCAAATATGTAGGGACAGGCAAGCCACGATTTCGCTCAGGGTGGGAACTGAGTTTTATGCGATTTTGTGATACAAACGATCACATATTGCAGTGGGCAAGTGAGGCAGTTCAAATTCCTTACCGTAATCCGCTCACCGGCAAACAAACAATCTACGTGCCAGATTTTTTGATCACTTATCGCACCAAAGGCAACACCATGCGAGCAGAGTTGATTGAAATCAAACCCAAAAAACAAAGTGTACTCGAAAGCAAAATGAGCAGCCGAGACAAGGCTGTGGTAGCTATAAATTATGCCAAATGGGCAGCAGCTCAAAAATGGTGTCAACGTCAAGGCATAGCATTTAGGGTAATCACAGAAGACCAAATGTTCCACAACGGTCGAGCGTAAGCCACTAAATATGGCATGACGAAAAAACTTGAAGAACTGTTTGATCTACCCCCCAGCACGGAGGAAATAGACGTTGCTCTACCCCAACTCCCTGCTAACAGAGAAACTCTACAGGCACTGGACGATGCAATTGACAAAATTGACAATGCACTGCCAGCAGTCAAAGGCCTTGACGCTTCGGACACTGAAATGGACGAACTCAGCGACTTAGCCAAAGCCAGCTACAAAGATTTAATGGATCTAGATATGGAAGTGGACAGTGGATTCGCCAGCGAAATTTTTGGTGTAGCATCAAACATGCTGGGACATGCTATCACAGCAAAAACAGCCAAACTAGACAAAAAGCTCAAAACAATTGATCTACAGTTGAAGAAAATGCGACTGGATCA
>JACCDM010391135.1_pt1 | contig 22117 bp, 23 predicted proteins | sample 7445851 | NCBI WGS metagenome assembly JACCDM01 (sample SAMN15323438, study PRJNA562643) | freshwater metagenome | isolation source: river surface water | place: USA:Blue River Watershed | collected 2017-08-16
AGCTCTATCTCCCTGTTGCCTTTGCGAATAAGGTAAAGCGCGGCAAGACCACCGACCCAAACTGAAATTCCCACAAGGTGCATCAGCATCGAATTCACAGCGAGAGCGTGACCGACATCGCTGGAGGCGTGTCCCGATTCGGCAAGCGGATAAAGGGCAGCCAGCCCTACGCCTGCTGTAATAGCAAGCCAGGTGCGCGAGGTGAAGGCCAAAGCAAGTATTGAAACCAAGAGCGCAAGCACCAGGTTCCACGCCAAGAGATTTCCAAGTTCAATCTCAGTTGCGAAGAACCAAAGCCCTCTAGAAAAATCCTCGGTGAATGAAAGGGCAACGTTGGCAGCCGCTACATAGGTAAAGACAAAATAGACAATGGCACTTATTACCCATGTGCCACTCGAGACAAAAACAAAATTGCGAATTTGCTTTTGTTCGTCAGTGTTGGCCGCGAAGGCCGCAAACACTAACGCGCCAACGGTAAAGGCCATTGAGAAATTCATAACTAATTTGGCAAATGGTGTTCCCCAGCGAATAGCTAATCCTGGATCTGAATAAATAGAGGCTTCCGCCCCACCACCAAACACAAGGCCTGAAACGGCACTAACTGAACCAGCGACAATCAGAGCCGCGATTAGAAGAAATATTTTTAGGTTGGTTTTCAACGACCAATCCTCGGGATAAATCTCGGTGTATGAACCGCGTATTTTTTGTAGTCGGGATACTTTTGCTTTAAAAGTTCCTCTTCGTAATTAGCCTTTGCATTTAGCAAAACAAATAGAAATACAAAAAGCACCAGTTGCGGCCAATACCCGGCATCCAAAACAATTCCAAGAGCTAACAAAAGTAGCCCTGAGTAAATCGGATGTCGAACTTTCGAATACATTCCGGAGGTAACTAACTGACCATCTGACTTTGGGACCGGAGAAACGGTGAGGGTTCGACCAAGACCGAAGAAACCAATCCCGACAATCAATATTCCGGCAGCAATCATGCCGATGCCGACCCAACCCAACATTGGATCTAATGAACCATAAGCCTGATCATCGCGCGGTGCGGCAACTAGTAGAAAAAGCAAGACAAATTGTGCAAAGACAAAGTTGAATGCTTTTAGTTGATTGCTCACGATAAAACCCTAACTGGCAAAACAAAAGCGGTGCTGAGTTTCCCCAGCACCGCTTTTTGAAAAGCTTTTACTTACTGAACGTAAGCCTTTAGCTTGGATCCTGCAGATACCTTTACGGTGTTTGCAGCGGCAATCTGAATGGTTGCACCGGTCTGTGGGTTGCGTCCGGTACGAGCTGCACGGCGGCCCTTGTCAACGCTTAGGTAACCAGGGATGGTGACCTTGTTGCCCTTCTTGATGCTCTTACCAATTAGGTCAAACATTGAATCGATAACACGGTTTACGGCAGCCTGAGACTCTCCGGTCTCGGCAGCAATTGCTGCGACTAGTTCGCTCTTGTTCATAATGGTCCTCCTGGACGGTTGTGACGGGATGTCCCAAACAACCTATAAGGCTTAGAGCCCGCTATTTGTAAGGGGCTCGGCGTGTTGCGGGTTGTTTTGCCCTTATTTTTCAAGGGTTTTTTGAAACTGGCCCGAAATATAGGGCCTTTTCAGGCCTCTCAGGTGCCGAACTCTTGTAAATGTCTCCCAATCCAAGACGCCGACTCCTCGAGATTGAGTGATTTGTTGGCTACGCCAAGGATGAATGAAAAGGCGTCGTCTACCTGGGCAACGACAACTCGGCGATTGAGCATCGCGAAGTAGTTCAGAGCAAACCAGGCCGACCGCTTATTCCCATCAATTAGGGCATGATTGCGAATAATGGATTCAACCATGGCCGCCGCCTTTAGCTCGAAACTTGGGTACGCGTCCTCGCCGAAGAGTGTCGTTTGTGGACGTTCGAGAGCAGAAGCTAGAAGCCCAGCGTCCCTTACATGTAGACCAATTCGATTGAGTTGCCCAACGAACACCTCAAGGTCGGGGTAGAGCATCAGGCGTCGCTCAGTTTTTCAAGAAGTTTCGCGTCTCTCTGGAGAACAAGATCAAACGCTGCTTTGGCAATCACCTTCTGCTGGTTGCTGATTAGGTACTGCTCTATAGCCTCGATTACCGCTTGTTGCTTGGAGATCCCATTGGACTCGGCAACCTGGGTTAGCTGCGCGTCAATTGTTTCGTCTAGTCGAAGTGTCATAGCCATACCCTAATGGTATCAAAGTGATACCAAAATGGGAATGGTCACTCCTGTGTATAAATCGCTCCTATATATAGGTGTTAGGAACGGTAGGGGGGCTTGGGTTCTAGTTCGTCCGAAACGGGAGCTTGCTCGGGGAGATTCGCGCTCAAGTATTCGAAGTCGTCCTGTGTGAGTTCGACCCCAAGGCTCGAAACGCAGTCGAGCACCGTTTCGGTCCTAGTTGCACCAGGAATCGGAAGCACCATCGGGGAATACTTCATTTCCCAGGCCAAAGCAATTGCGTAAGGAGTGCTTGAGTACTTGGCGGCAACCTCTTCGAAGGCACTTGTTGTTGCTGTCTCTACTTTGGTTCTCACTCCCCCAAGAGGCGACCAAGGAAGAAACGCAATGCCATACTTCTCACAAACTTCGAGAACATCAAGATCGTGACGGTAACGCGGACTGAATTCGTTCTGCACTGAAACAACGCCGCCCTCTTCGGGTCGACCACCAATCTTAACCGCGAGCTCGAGTTGCTTTGCGTCATAGTTGGAAACGCCAATTTGATCAACGATGCCGCGGTCCTTCAACGCCAATACGTTTTCAAATTGAGACTCAAAGCTAATGCTTGGGTCGAGCCGGTGATGCTGCCAAAGCGAGATTTTGTCCACCCCCAACCTTCCGGCTGAAGCTTCCGCGGCACGAAGCAGGTAATCCAGGCTTGAGTTTCTACCCCACTTCTCACCAGGTTGTCTCGTAATACCAGCTTTAGTTGCAATTACAACTTTTGCCTTTTGTTCACTGGTTCCGCTCCAGGTGCGAAAGGCTTCTGCGACAAATTCCTCGTTGTGTCCAAAGGCGTTCCAGGTTGGGGCGTAAATATCAGCGGTATCCAAGAGCGTTACCCCGGCATCAAGAGCGGTATGTATGGCTGGAATGGCCGAGGCTAGGCGACGGACGGGATCTAAAGCTGCACCGTCGGCCCAGATCCATGACACATTCATGCAGCCAAAGCCAATTTTCGAAACAGTTCTGTGACCTAACCGCTGCGTCTTCATCACTTATCCTAAAAACTAATCAGTAATCTACTGTTATAGAAAGAGTGTAGTTACCCTAATGTTTCTTGCTGCCACTGAAGGGGGAATCCTTGGCAAAAATTTACACGACAACGGAAATTGTCCTAGATCTTGATTTAATTGAAGATGTTGAGGCTGAGGTCTTTGCAATTCAGCAATTCCTTCGCGACACGGAATCCGATGTTCTTCGCGAACTAACAGTTGGATGGGACCGAGAAGTGGGCAGGGTCTTCATCACTGCCAATGCAGACGGGGAAGATTTTTTCGATGCCCAAAAAATCGTTCAGGATGGTTTGCGATTTTCTCTAGAAAGGTACTCATCCGGACGAGGTCCAATCTTCCGATGGGCCCTAGTTACATCCTGGGACGAGGCCGATGACCTAGGGGAAGCAATGGGAGAGACCGAACAGGACTAGCTCAAACCTTCCGCGGGCCTCAAGTGCTCAAAGAGCTAATCAAGGCCCGCGATAAGTTTGAGTTTCGAAGAGAGGTTAAACCAGCTTCCCTGCTCTTACAATCGCCGCACCTTTTTCACCAATCATGATTGATGGGGCTTGTGTGTTGCCCGAAATCAATGACGGCATGATGGACGCATCAATGACACGCAGGCCCTTGATGCCATGCACTTTGAGCTCAGTGTCGACAACGGCCATTTCATCTTTACCCATCGTGCAGGAACCAACTGGGTGGTAGTCAGTCTTGGACCACTGCTTGATGTATTGCCTGATTTGCTCATCGCTCTGAACAGACTCGTCAGGCAGGTACGCCTTCTTGATCAAGGGCTTGAAGGCCTCGGCTTGCAGAATTCGACGACCCCATCGGTAACCTTCAATGGATATCTTCCAGTCGTAGCCCTTCTTGTCGCCACAGAAGTTCGGGTTAATAGCGGGTGCAACTGTTGGGTCTGCGCTTCGAAGTGTCACCTCACCGATGCTCTTAGGGCGAAGGTTGCAAGTATTAATGGTCACACCGTGTCCCTTAATTCTCATGCGACCGTGATCAATGACATATGCAGGCAGACAGTGAATCTGGATGTCTGGGTTTGCAACTTTGTCACTTGAACGCACAAACGCCCCAGCCTCAGCAACACAGGCGGTGACCGGTCCAGTCTTGAAAGCCACGTACTGGGCTCCATGCTTTAGTGCGCGAAGCGGGCGATCCTCCATGTTGTAACTAACTGGAGCCGTTTCCGCTGTCAGGTAAACATCCATGTGGTCCTGGAAGTTCTTGCCGACACCTGGAAGGTTGTGCACAACCTTGATGCCCAATGCCTTCAGCTCGTCAGCTGGACCAATTCCCGAAAGCAACAAAAGTCTTGGGGAATTTACAGCACCACCGGAAAGAATTACTTCCTTTCGGACTCGTACTACCTGTGGTTTTCCATTTTTCAAGTACTCCAAACCAACCGCTACACCCTTTTCAACAATGAGTTTCGTCGCCTGTGATCGAACCGAAACCGTAAGGTTCTTGCGGTACTTTGCTGGACGCAAAAATGCTGTGGAGGATGATTCTCTTCTCGCATCGCGCATAGTGACGTCATAAAAAGTCACTCCGTCCTGCTCTGCTCCATTGACATCGTGATTGAAGGGGATTCCGAGTTCCTGGAGAGAGCGGACAAAAGCTTTGGTGAGCTTGTTGGTCTGCAGCTGTTGGGTGACGTTCATGTCACCGCCAATGCCGTGGTACTCGTTGTTTAGACGTTCGTTATTTTCAGACTTCTTGAAATAGGGCAGCACGCCTTCGTAGCCCCAGCCCTTGTTGCCGCGACGCTCCCATTCCTTGTAGTCATTCTTGTGACCACGAATGTAGATCATTGCGTTGATTGAAGTACTTCCGCCTAGCGTTCTACCCTGTGGGTAGTGCATCTCGCGATTGTTCATTTCGGGCTGAGGTGTCGTAGCAAACCCCCAGTTCACATCTGGTGTAGTCAGCTTAGTGAAGCCGACTGGCATGTGAATCAGTGGATTCCAGTCACGCCCGCCTGCCTCCAGCAGCAAAACCGAATTGTCGGAATCCTCGCTCAATCTATTTGCGACAACACAACCGGCAGCACCGGCACCGACGATGACGTAGTCATACTCAACGGTCATTATTTTTCCCTTCGTAGTTATTTAGATATTGCTTCGTTTCATCTATGGTCAGCTTTATGGCGCTCCAATCGGCTTTAGCCACCAAATCTTTAGGAGACAACCAAGTACCTCCTATTTGAAAAACGTTTCCTAAGTCCAGGTACTTTGCGAGATTTGAAAGCTGGATTCCTCCAGTAGGGAAGACCTGTAACCCAGGAAGCACTGCGCCCAGGGCCTGGATAAAGGATGCGCCTCCAGCCGCCTCCGCCGGGAAAAACTTTCCGGTCGTCATGCCGCTCTGGCGAAGCACAAGGCCTTCCGATACCGTCGCGAAGCCCAAGTGGAATGGGATGCTGATGCCACTTGCAAAGTCAAGTAATTCTGATGTGGCCCCGGGTGAGACTAAGAAGTCGACCCCCATGTCCATAGCCTTTTTTGCTTGCGAGAGATCCAGAACAGTTCCGACCCCTACTTCAATGTCTAGGTTCGCCTGCTTGATTGCTAGAACGCACTCGAGTGCTCTTTCTGTGCGAAGCGTAATTTCTATCGCACCGATTCCCGCATTTTGATAAAGCTCTGCCAACTTCACAGCATCGTTAGCATTATCAATCACTACTACTGGGATTATTTTTTTGAGAAGGCTCACTAGTGAATCCCCTCTTCTTCGGCAATAGCCAAAACGGCCGCATGAACCATTTCAGCATCGTCCAGATGGGGTAAACCCGACACTATTGCGACACCGCGATACCCGGTGTGGTCGATTAGAGGCTCCCCGCCGCCACAGATTGCAATCAAGCCATCAGTAAGGGGCAACATTTCCTCCGAAATTCCAGAGGCAAGAATGGAACGTCGATAATCCAGGGAACTCATCTTCGTAAGATCAACAGTCCTGCGTTTTCTATCAATCCAAAGATCGTTTTCTGATGAAGTGCCCTCTAGGGCATAGTGGTACACGCGCTGGTCATCAAGAAAAACGGCAACGGCCAAAGTCAATTTTCGCTGCATTCCTTGCTCTACTAGCAATTCACCAACTTTGATTGCCTTTGAGCGGTCCCAGACTTGACCCGAATTAGTCATCTCGACACATCCTCGGAGTTTGTGAAGAGTTCATTGGGCTCAGGTTGTGACTCCCAGTCACCCGGGGCCAAGACGCTCAGGGCACCGAATTCGTGACCCACCTGCAAGCATTTTTCTAAACTTCCATCACTCAGAAGTGTCGCCAAAAATCCTGCCACGAAGGCGTCACCGGCACCGACAGGATCTACAGGCGTTACCTTCATTCCGCGGTGTTCGATAACTTTGCCGTCTGCCACAGCGGCCGCCCCGTTTTCGCCCCGCTTCAAAATCACAACACAATTGAATTGCTCTGCAATTCCAAGAGCGGCCGACAAGGCATCTTTGCTGTCGGGATTGAGCATCGAAATCTCGGCCTCAGAGCCGAACAGGTAATCGACATCGCTCAAAATACCCAAGATCTTCTTTCTGGCTTGATCTCCAGAAATTAGTTTGCTTCTGTAATTCACATCGAAACTGCATAGCGCCCCAGCGGCTTTTGCCAACTTTATGGCGGTCCCAACTGCTTCACTGGCGCTCTCGGAAATAGCTTGAGTAATTCCCGAGGAGTGAAATAGCGAGGTTCCAGACCAGTCGGAACTTTTAACCAGGGAGGAGTTCATATGGCTAGCAGCTGAGTTTGCTCGGTAGTAAAAAACTTTGGCCAGGCCTTCGCGAGTCTCCTCCTTAACCATGATGCCCGTTTGATGCTGGGAGTCTTCCTCAATGTGTAGGTGCACACCCTGCCCACGTATTCCGTTTCTTACGAGCCGACCCAGTGGTTCGGCACCAACTCTAGAAATCCAAGTTGTTTCTATCCCGAACCTTGCAAGTCCAATTGCCACGTTTGATTCAGCGCCGCCGAATCCAAGTCTTGTCTCGGATTTGGTCTCGAGACGACCAATCTCTTTTGGCCTAAAGAGTGCCATTGACTCACCCAAAGTGACTGCGTGTTTCACAGTTTTGCCTCGTTTGCGACTCGAAATGCCTGAGCAGCAATAGTCAGGGCAGGATTCATCGCACCGGAAGAAGGGAAGAAAGATCCATCTACGACATATAGGTTTTCTAGGTCGTGAGTTCGGCAATAGCCGTCTAAAACGGAGGTGCTGGGGTTCTTGCCCGCAACCAAGGTGCCGCACATGTGAGAGTTGGTTTCAATACCCATCGTCTTGGTGAACACGAAGGGATACCCGGCTCGAATTAGTGCAAGGCGAGTCTTGTTGATGAGAGATTTATGGGCGGACATATTTGTCGCCTTCCAATGCACAACAATTGTTCCGTCCTCAGAAACGTCGACCCTATTGCTGGTCTTCGGGGTGTCTTCTGACTCCAGGTATAGATCTACCGAGTGGCTCGTAATGAATTTGGCGAGCCACTTTGGAATTATGGGGTACATGGCTCGAACCATCTCGCCTTGAATCTTTCCAAGCATCTGAACATTTCCTAGGCGCTTAGCTGGGTTTTGGTTTAGATACCAATCGTTCAGACCGAGCGTTTTTTGAAAACTCGTAGGATTTTTCTTAAATGGGTTCATCGCAATTACGAATGTTGCATTGTGAACCATCCAGTTTTTTCCTACTAAGCCACTTGAATTTGCTAATCCATTAGGAAACATTTTTGACTTGGATCTCAAGAGAATTCCGGCAGAGTTTGCCGCGCCAGCCGAGAGTATAAAAGTCTTTGCTTCGATTCGAACTGGTCCTCTGGCAGATTCGCCATGGGCGGCAACAATCTTTTTGCCCGACTCATCGTGTTCAAGTGTGGTTATCTTGATGCCCTCGAAAAGCTTGGCCCCGTGCTGCAAGGCGACATTTACCCCGTGGGTCTCGGAGTCATTTTTTGCACCCAGTTGACAGGGGAACCCATCACATGTGCGACAAAGAATGCACTTACCTCCGGCTTTGACATCGACGCCCATTGGCATGACATAAGGGTGGAGGTTTTGTCTCTTGAACGATTCGGAGAGTTCCGCGATTGCTTCCTCGTGCTGCAGAGCGGGATAGGGGTAATCGCCACTTCGCCAGGGTTCGGTAGGGTCTCCCCCGGGGGTACCGTGCACCTCTAGAGCTTTCTCGGCTTTCAGATAGTAGGGCTCGAGCTCCTCGTAACTAAAAGGCCAAGCAGGTGAGACACCGTCGGCTGTCACATACTCTTTGAAGTCCGACTCTCTAAAACGTGGCAATGAGGCGCCATAGACCTTTGTGTTTCCACCCACGTAGTAGTGCACCCCGGGAAGGAAGCTGCGTCCACGAGCATCTAGCCACTTCTCCGAATTCTTATAGCTGCTGCGTTGGAAGACATGAGCAACGTCCCAGTTGGCTGCTTCTCTAGGGAGTCGATGCCCGCGCTCAAAGATGCTGACTTCCCTGCCCTGCTCAGCAAGAGCTCGGGCAATCATGCCGCCGCCCATGCCTGAGCCTATGACGGCTATGTCACAGGAAACTCGCTCTACTTCAGCCCCAGACACTACTTCACCGAGCCTGCAGTCAGCCCTTGAATAAAGAATTTACCAAGGGTTAGATAAGCCACGGCGGTAGGCAAGGCGGCAATAAGTGCACCTGCCATTAGCACGTTCCAGTTCACGGTTTGTGTACCAGAGAGATTGTTCAACGCAACTGTAACTGGCTGCACAATTGGGCTTGGGATTGTTACCACTGCAAAAAGGAAGTCATTCCAAATATTGGTGAACTGGAATATTCCTGCCACAACAAAGCCAGGGATGGACACCGGAAGTATGACGCTCCAGTAAGTCCTTAGAACTCCGGCACCGTCCACAGTAGCTGCTTCCACGATTCCCTTTGGAACGGCCACATAGTAATTACGGAAGATCAAAGTAGTAATTGGAATTCCATAAACCACGTGAACCAAAATCAAGCCTGGAATGGTTCCGTACAAACCAATGAGCTGAAGAAATGACACCAGAGGAATAAGGATTGACTGGTAAGGAATAAACATTCCAACCAGCATCAAGGTGAACATCAAGTTGCTCATTCGGAATGTGTACTTGGAAATTAGATAGCCATTGAATGACCCGAGAACAGCAGAAATGATGGTCGCAGGTATCGCCATCAAGAAGCTATTTATAAAATTCGGTGCCAGTTTCCCCCATGCCTCGGACAAGCCATCCAAAGACAGTGGGCTTGGTGGAAGCCACATAGTTGTAACGTCAGCTGCCTCTGGAGTCTTCAGAGAGGCCATGATCATCACATAGAAAGGTGCAACGAAAACTGGAAGCAGCAGAATGAGAATCAGCAGCTGAATCAGTCGCGAGCGCCGGCCTTTAGGTCTGGGTTTTGGAGTGGTACTCAATTTGTTGCTAGCAAGAGCAGTCATCTCTAGTCCTCCTGGCTTCTTTGGCGGTTGGTTCGAACTAGGTAAGGAACCACAATTAGCAAAACAATCAAGAGCATGACAATTGATGCCGCTGCTCCTTGGTTGAAGAGCAATGCCTTATACATTGACTCATAAACGAAAATTCCCGGCATATCGGTTGCGAACCCAACACCACTGCCGCTCATTGAGTAAATCAGGTCGAACATCTTAAAGGCTACGTGGGTCAAAATAACCAATGTGGTCACAGTGATTGGTGCAAGCATTGGAATTGCGATTGAACGGATATACCTGAATCCCGAGGCTCCATCGACTTCAGAAGCCTCTTTTACCTCGTGAGGAATCGCAGCTAAACCGGCTAGGTACATGGCCATAGAGAAACCGAGCAACTGCCAAGAAGATGCCATCACCACAGGGATCAGGGCCAGTGGAATACCCAATTGAGTTTGAATGAACTCAAATTGGGGAAACGCTTGAACCAACAGGACGTTGATGTCACCCACGACTTCACCTGATGTGAGCCATTCGGGTTTGAGCGGAGAGCCAGTTATGCCCTCATAAATGGACGAGACCCCCGAGTAGTAGAGCAGCAGGTTCACACCCGCCTCTGGGTTGAAGATCCAGCGCCATACAACGCCGGTAACAATAAATGACAGGGCATAAGGAAGCAAAAATACTCCGCGGAAAAATGCCTTCGAGCGCATCATATTGTTCACCATTACTGCCAGAAGGAAACCGCCAATAACAGTGAAAAGTAAAAACAGCGCAGCAAAAATCAAAGAATTTCTGATATCAGCCTGGAACCTTGGATTGCTAAATAGGCTCCCGTAGACCTTGAGCAAATCTTCATTCGGAGTGAAGTCCTGTGTCGCCGGCCTCCAGTTCGCTGACAGAGAGACACCAATTGTGTAAAGAATGAAAATGTAAACAAAAACAAAAACAATTAGAAAGCTTGGCAGCACCAAAAGAAAGGCGTGATTGATCTTGAATTTACGTCCTGATTTAGACGTTTCGGCCTGAAGGCTCATTAGTCTCTCCAAAGTATTTTTTGATTTGGTGGGAACCGAAGTATTCGGTTCCCACCAAATCAATTGCTGCTAGTTGTTTGCGATTGCGTTGTCCATTGCTTTGGAGAACGCAGCTACATCACTGTTGGCCTGTAGCAGAGTTACTGCCTCTGCGTAAGCCTGTCCAACAGCTGCAGCAACTAGTGCCTGGCCGTGAACAAGTGATGGGGTCTTGTTTCCGCTGCTTAGAGTCGCAGATGCGCCCTGCTGGTAGATACCAAGTGAGCTGACATCAACGTCTGAGCGAACAGGAGAGGATCCCTTTAGCTTGTTGAATGCGATTTGAACCTCTGGGTCCATGATTGCCTTAGCGAAAGCTAGGCCACCAGCTTCGTTGCTGCCCTTGCCGACTACGAATGAGTCACCAACGGTTACGAAGTCATCTGCGTTTCCGAAGAATGCATAGGTGAAGTCTTCGCTGTCTACCTTGCTGTGCTTAACAAGTAGCTCACCGTAGGCCCAGTCACCCATGACGTTCATGCCACAGGTGCCTTCGGCTAGACCGGTAACAGCACCAGTCCAGTCAAGAGCCTTGTGGTCAGAGTTGGTCCATGTCATAGCGGTTAGGAAGTGCTCAACCGCAGTCTGGACGTCAGCATCTGCCCATGACTTAGAGCCAGAAAGCAGTGAGTCCCAACCAGCAGCGCCAACCTCACCAACGATGATGGCCTCTAGTAGCTGAGCTGCGGTCCAGATGTCCTTGTCTCCGAGGCATAGAGGCGCAATGCCCTTAGCCTTCATGGCTGCAGCTGCCTTAGCAAACTGATCCCATGAAATGCCACCCTCTAGAGAAACTCCGGCTGCATCCATAGCGCTCTTGTTGATCCAAATTACGTTTCCGCGGTGTACACCAGTCAAAACGCTGTAGACCTCGCCGTCGTAAGTCATGGAGTCAACCAATGCCTTTGGAACTACGTCGTACCAGCCCTCGGACTCGTATAGGTCACTCAGGCTAAGAACTACACCCTGTGATACGTAGTCACCAAGCTCGCCACCTGGGTGAGTCTGCCAGATTTCTGGGGCATCGCCACCAGCAAGTCTTGTTGCCAAAACCTGCTTTGCGTTGGTTCCTGCACCACCAGCAACTGCAGCGTTAATGAACTCTGCGTCTGGGTTGTTAGCTTGTGCTGAACCAAAGATGGCCTGCAGAGCAGCATCCTCAGATCCAGAAGTCCACCACGAAAAAACCTCAACTTCGCCCGAGGCGCCAGCTGCTGTGTCAGCGGATGGCTCTTCGGTCGGGGCAGTTTCAGTTCCCCCTGCACAAGCAGAGAGAAGCAGAAGGGTTGCCGATGAGATTGCAGTGAACTTTACGAAATTGTTTAATTTCACTTTTTCTCCTTATTTTCCTTCATAGCCGTCAACTCAAAGAGCGACGGATCCTTTGTTTTATCTATTTGTTGCAAGCCAATCTCCTCCGAGAACTTTGTCAAGTGCCTCTGTGAAGAAGTACTCTCCCCACATAACGCTTTCATCAACACCCAGGTCTTTAGTCTCGTGATAGCTCCCGTGACGTAATACACCGTCCCAGTCATCATCCTTCTGCGATAAGAATTCGCTCGAGCAAAGTTTCTCAAGAATGCCAAATGCGTAACTCGAATACTTTCTAGCTAGCTCCTCGTCTGAGACTAGCCTTGCTAGTTGAAGCATCCCGGTGGCCGCAATTGCTCCGGCAGAGCTTTCATATCGCTGCTTGGGGTTTTTCTCTTCCCAGTCGTTTGGTGGAACAAAGCCGTCCTGTGTTCGCTCGATGTAAAAATCCGCACACGCTATAGCAGTTTCCAAATACTTCTCTTCACCTGTAAGTGCATAGCAAGTCCCAAACCCATATAGTGCCCAGGTTTGGCCACGCGCCCATGAGGAGTCGTCTCTCCATCCCTGCTGGGTGGTTTGGCGCAAGAATTCACCTGTCTTCAGATCAAAGATTCCTTCGTGAGCTGCCGAGCCATCGCCCCTGATGAGGTGTCGTCTGGTTTGCATGCAGTGGGTGTGAGCCTTGGCCAAAAGCTCATCATCGCCCGAGGAAATAGCAGCGTAGAAGACAATGCCGACGTTCATCATGATGTCAATAAACGTGCTGTCCTCAGCCAAGAATGACCTCAGGAAGCCGGCCTTTTCGTTGAATCGAAGGCCCATCGTCTTACCCGCCTGAACCACAACTTCGTTGAACTTTGGATCCTGTGTTTGCAAGAACCAAGTTCTCCAGGTGTGCCAGAAAGTAAAACCAAGGTCATGCACTTGAGTGTCAAATTGTCTCGGCTCGAGGTGCAAGGAATAGTGCTCGGCGTTTTTTCTCCAATATGCCGAGTCCAAGTGCCGCGACAAGATCCACATCTGCCCCGCTAGGAAACCTTCACACCAATTGGTCCACGCTTCTTTACCGTGGCGCCACTTACCGTTTTCGGTAAACATGGGAAAGAAATCCGGGTCCGTTGTGACGAGTTTGCGAACCTTGGCATCCACAACCGCCATGGCATTGTTTGCTAGACCCAATAGTTCTTGCGGAACGTCGAGTCTAAATTTATTAGCGACTACTTGACCCACATGCTCCTGCTTCCAGTGTGAATTGCTATGGTCTTGGTTTCCGTAAATTCTTGAATTGCTTGCCTTCCGAGCTCGCGACCGATTCCAGATTCTCCAAAACCACCAAACGGCATCTCAGGGAAGCCATCCATCCAGCAGTTAATCCAGACGGTGCCCGACCTAACTGCCTTGGCAAATGTCATCGCAGAATTAATGTTCGCGGTCCATATTCCAGAAGAAAGTCCAAAGAGCGTGGAGTTGGCGATTCTGACCGCGTCATCCATTGTGGAGAATTTGAGAACTGACAACACTGGGCCAAAGATTTCTTCTTTAGCGATTGACATTCCCTCTGTCACTCCTCCGAATACAGTCGGAGAAAAGTAGCGACCAGCCTTTGAATCTAGCTTGGTGCCGCCAAGTTCGAGGCTGGCGCCGGCTTGGACGCCTTCTTGCACATAACGCTCGATGGTTTGTAGCTGATCGCTGGATGCAATTGCGCCGACCAAAACATCTGGGTCTAGTGGGTCCCCAACTTTTACTCGCTTTGATTTCTCCACAACACGAGCCAGGAAGTCGTCAGCTATGGAGTCTTGAACAATGATTCGGCTTCCGGAGTTACAACATTCTCCTTGGTTGAAGTAAACCCCGAAAACCACGGCGTCTACGGCTGCCTCAAGATCAGCATCAGCCATGATGATCTGCGGGTTCTTGCCCCCGAGCTCGAGCTCAACCTTCTTTACTGTCCCGGCCGCGGCGGCCATAACTTTCTTTCCGATTTGTGTTGAACCGGTGAATGTAATCATGTCAACATCCGGGTGCTCGGATAGCCGAGACCCAACTACGCCCTTACCCGTTACAACGTTCATAACGCCCTCAGGAATACCGGCCTCGCGAACCAATTCACCCATAATTACGGTGGTCCCGGAGGTCAGCTGGCTTGGCTTCACTACTACTGTGCAACCCAGTGCAATCGCAAAAGGGACTTTCTGGCTCGCAATTAGGAAAGGGAAGTTCCAAGGCGTAATTACACCAACCACACCAATTGGTTCCCGCACTACCAGGCCTAGGTAGTCATTTCCAATTGCATTGTGTGCGTCACCATAGGAATGCTGGGCCAAAGTTGCCGCGTAGTACCAAAGTTCGGCGGAGGACTTAATTTCATCCCTGGCTTGTGAAATTGGCTTCCCGCTTTCCAAAACCTCGACGAGTGCGATTTTCTCTAGGTCGCGCTCAATTAGCTCTGCCACTTTTCGAATGTGTCGCGCGCGCACCGCACCACTTAACTTTGGCCAGGGGCCGGAATCAAATGCTTTTCTCGAAGATTTAATTGCTAAGTCAGCATCTTCGATAGCACCATCAGCGTAGGAGCCTACTGTTTTGTCATGAGCTGGGCTAACGCGGTCGAACCGACTGCCGCTTTTACTCTCGACCGACTTTCCGTCAATCAATAGTTGATAATTGAACGCTGGTATTTTGTCCAAGTCCTATGCTCCCTCGAATTTAGGTTTTCTTTTTTCTTTAAAAGCTCGAATGCCCTCGCGTAAATCTTCAGTAGTCGCAGTCACCGATCCAGAGAGCGACTCCAATACCTCAGACTGAATGCCAACTCCTCCTGCATTGAGAAGTTTCTTGGCTAGCTTCAGCGAAGTGGGCGAAGCCTTCAGCAGGCTGGCGATTACGTCTTGTAGGCCTTCTGAGAAACTTTCCTTTTCAAATACTTCGTGAATCAGGCCCCAGGCAAGTGCCTCTTCAGAGGAAATCCTCTTTCCGGAAAGAATCAAATACTTTGATCTTGACAGTCCAATAGCATCAACAATTCTTGATGTCCCGCCCCAGCCAGGAGTAGTTCCCAGACTCAATTCAGGAAGTGCAAATTGCTTGCCTGCGACCGCAACCCTGATATCGCAGGCCAGTGCAAGTTCTAGCCCCCCACCAAATGCAGAACCATTGAGGGCAGCGATTGTGACTTGTGGAATCCGCTGGAGCGCATCGAGAATTCTGTGCCCCAATGGAACCCAAAGGTCACGAACGCTCTCTCGGTCTTGCTTGGAGAAAGCCTCGATGTCAGCTCCGGCTGAGAAGGCTTTTTCACCCGCGCCGGTAATAACTAGGACTCTAACTTCCTGACGCTCAAACATCGACAACAAAAGTGAATCGAGTTCTTTTAGGGTTTCGATGTTAAGCACATTCAACTTCTCAGGCCAATTAAGGGTGATGGAAGCAACCTCTCCCTGGATTTCAAACTCAAGGAATTTAGACATTGCTCACCTCATATTTAGTCTGAAGTGGCACGGTAACCAGCTTGTCGCTAACAAGTAATGGGAAAGCAGCCTTGTCGAGAATGTCGCGTTGCAGGTCGACTCCCTTGACTATCTCCACGACGGTCAGGCCCTGCTTTGTGAGCTCCAAGACACATCGCTCTGTTACATAGAATGCCCTTTGTCCTTGCGCTAGCGCGCGGGCTCCACTGAATGTGACTTGAGAGACATTCTCAACAAACTTGGGAACACTGCCATCGGTCTTGATCTCCAGTTGATCTCCGGACAACGCAAGTTCCTTCTTGCCCGCATTGAAGTAGCCGCTGAAAACTAGAATCGGTGCGTTCGAGACGATATCTGCGAATCCACCCACTCCCGCAGTTACGTGGGTGCGACTTGGAAGGTTGGACACATTCACATTGCCGAATTGATCGACTTCCAAGAATGAAAGTAGAGCTGCGTTAAATCCTCCGCCTTGCAAAAGAGTGAATTGATCAACGCTCTGCATGATTGCATCGGGGTTTCTAGCGCATCCAAAAGCAAATCCAGTTAGTGGAGTTCCACCTACCGCTCCCTGCTCAATAACCCAGGTTAGGCTCGGTCCAATTTGCTGTTTTGAAACGATAGCTGGGACAAGTGCTGATATTCCAAAGCCCAAGTTGATCGTCCAGCCAGGCTGTAAGAACTTTGCAGCCCTGACAGCGATTGCCGCCTCTAGATTTTCTTCCGGTTCGACAGCTACGGGGTTATCTACTTTGTCTCCGGAAAGCGCAGGGTCGTAATCAGTCATGGTGGTTTGACGTTGGTTCGGATCTACCACAATCGCGTCAATCAGAATTCCCGGCACTCTGACGTCTCGCGGGTGAAGATCCCCGAACTTGACTACGCGCTTGACTTGAGCAATCATATACCCACCGTTGTTGTGAGATGCGTAGGCCTGATCGAGTGCCCCTAGCGGCGATCCCTCGTGTTCAAATGTAAGGTTGCCGTGCTCATCAGCTGACGTTGCACGAAGAATAGTTACGTTTGGCCTAACCGCGGGGTAGTAAAGATAGTCCTCGCCTTGTTCCTCTCGGTGCGAAACGAAATCGCGAGGCGTTACAGAGTTCATTGCCCCGCCTTGCCGCTTCGGGTCAATAAATGTGTCTAATCCAACCTTTGATGTAACGCCTGGTTGCTTCGCTGCACCCGCTCTGTGCATCTGGAACAAGATCCCGCTTGGTAAGTTCCACGCTTGAATCAGGTTCTGATCAATCAATTGCCTGATCTTCGGTGGTTCCATGGAGGAAGGGCCACTTGGATATGACCCCGCCATAATTTTCGAAATAAGCCCGGGCTTAGAGACATGATCGATGCCCTTTACCCCGTACATGTCTCCCGCGGCTATTGGGCTAATAAACGTAAGGTTTTTTGGCTCTGAGGTCGCATCGAAACGCTCGCCAAGAGCGGCTAAAACCGAATCTGGACAACCTAGGGCACTCGACGAACTGATAGAAACTACTGCGTTGCTCGGAATAGCCTCGACCGCCTCGCGGGCGCTAATTACTGGCACGTTCCTTCCAATGTGTTGCGCAGAGTTGTTAATCACTTAACTTCCTCCAACAAAACTCTTCGATTCTCAGCAGCGGACTTGAGTGCTGCTAAGGCTCCAACTACAGCTTGCATGCCGTCTTCTCCGCTTGATGCAGGCTTGGAGCCGGTGAGAACCGCCAATTCAAACTTTTCTAAAAGAGTCGTGTAGAGATTTTCTTGTGGAGTGATTTCGACTTTTTGCTCACCCGCACTAGTTCTCAAATACACATCGCCAACTGGATCCTGAGAAAGCACCCGAGTGGCGAATATTGTTCCGTCTGAACCGAAGACCTCAAGACTTGGCACGGAATGCTGAACATTAAATGATTCGTGAGTAGTCACGAGGATGCCAGACTCCGTGGTAAAAATACAAACGGACTCATCTTCAACTCCGGGCGCTTTGAATCCGTCGTTTGATGCAACTGCAACCACTGAAACCATCTCTTCACCTAGCAAGAATCTGACAAGGTCAAGGTTGTGAACGGTAATGTCCAAAATAACGCCAGCGCCTTTTTCTGGATTAGCTAGCCTCCAGCCACGAAGTCTCTCTGGAAGAGACACCACATGGTTCACCTGCATCGAATGAACTCTTCCAATCGCACCCTTGGAAATTAAGTCCTTGATGGCTGCATTCCTCGCAGAATTTCTAAGGTGGTGATTGGTAGCCAGAACCACGTGATTCTCTTTGGCTGTTGCGATCATCTCTTCAGCATCCGCAGCAGTCATTGCCAAAGGTTTTTCACAAAGAATATGTTTGTGAGCTTTTGCCGCAGCTATTGCTTGTTGAGCGTGAAGCTCATTAGTTGTTGAGATGTAAACGGCATCAATGTCCCAACTCAGTAATTCTTCGAGTGAATTGGTGTGTTTTTCCAATTGATTACGAGAAGCAAACGCAGCGCCTCGCTCCGCTGAGCTGCTGTGTACGCCAACCACCTCGTGATTACGTTTGCGAAGCGCTTCGATTACTCTTGTTTCGGCGATGTCGCTCGCACCGATTAGTGCCCATCTCATTGACTAAATACCTCCGTTACAGCCACAAGAGCCTCGGACAATTAACTTGTTTGGAAGAATCAAAGTTGATGTCCTTTTCTCTACGTTGTTTTGGATCAAGCGTTCAAGTTCGATAGCCGCCTGCGCACCAATCTCGACAGGGCGAGTGTTTACCGTGGTCAGCGGAGGGTTTGTGAATTTAGTTTCTTCAATGTCATCCACTCCGATAACTGAGAAATCTCTGCCGGCGGTCAACCCAAGCTCACTTGCCGCGCTAAGAACACCAGTAGCCACCAAATCGTTGTAGGCGACGATTGCTGGCAGCGTGCTTCTTGAGCCCATAAGTTGTTGCATGTTCCGGTAGCCCTCGAGTCGAGAGGGGGTGAATTGCATTTCACTGAAAACGACGGACTGGTCAGATTGAGCCTCGATGGCCGCCATGATGCCGATCTTTCGCTCTTCGAAGGCTGAGCTTCCGGCACTACCGCCCATCAAAATTAGTTCTTTGTGTCCGTGCGATAACAGGTGCTCAGCCGCAATTTTTCCCGCATTCACGTTGTCCGTACCAACGTAAGACGCCTGAAACGGTGGCTTTCTAGATAGAAATACGGTTGGAGTTCGGTCAGTAAGACTGCGCACATCCAGCTGTTCTGGCCAGCGCTGAGTAGGAACAATGATCAACCCATCAACCCTGGACTCCAACATTGAGCGAACTGCGGTGCTCAGTTTTTGAGGATCTTCAAGGTGGTGGCTCAAGAACAACGTGCGGCTTTCAGAGGTGCTGCCTACGCTTAAGTACTCTTCAACACCACTTACAGCCTCTGCAAAGAAATTGTTTCGCAAGTTTGGGATTATCAGCCCGATAGTCGCCGACTTCGGGGTGCGCAGCAAGGCCGCAGCTCGGTTATATACGTATCCCAGTTCCCTGGCGGCGGCCTCCACCCTAAGGCGAGTATCTGGGCTAACAAGTGGGCTGTCTTGGTTGACTAAAGAGACGGTGGACTTTGAGACCCCAGCGCGCTGGGCCACATCTACCAGTGTGGGTGTCTTCAAAGTGGGCTCCTTTGCTCCAAATTTGGAACGATACAAAAACCTACACAACTGCAAGGCTGCTGTGGCGAAAATTCCCAATTTGTAACCAAATTGTGATGGCCAAAGGCCTCATAATTTTGAAACTCTGTTTCATAATTTGAGCTGGAGATGGACGCCTGCTCATGAATTTTCTGGGGTGTGGCCGCGTGACTAGCTAAACCAGGAAGAGATTGCAAAGCTCGTTCAAAGCTATTTTTGAGCGACTTTTATTTCTCCAAAAAGCGGAGACTGTTCTCTCACGGCGGGAAGCAAAATTACTCCGTCAATTGGTTCTCCAATTGGAGATTTCAAAACTGCATTAGGAATTTGAAGTAAAAGCTGCTTCTCGAATTCGCTGCGCATTAGGTTGGCCTTCATAACGTTTCCTGCCCAACTGAAAAGTGGTTTTGCATCATTCACAACTCCACTGCGCCGCGCAGCAGTTGCGGCAGAAAGAGCAAGTTCAAACGCTGCCGCGTTTACTATTTGTCTGGCAGCCTTGTCTGAATCAGCGAATTCAATAACTGCCCTGGCCAAGGACGCAACCTTTGCAACCCGATCTGGATTTGTTTGAAGTTCAACATAAGCCTCTTCGGGATGTTCAAAATTTTCCCAAAGAATTTTCTGTAAAGACGTTTCCGGGATTCGTCCGTCATAAGACTTCAGTGCTAACTCCAGCCCGGCTCTACCAATCCAATAAGCCGAACCACAATCGCCGATTAGATTTCCCCAACCGTCAACGCGCGCAATTGTTTTTTCTCCAACTGAAAGAGTTACAACTCCGGTGCCAACCGCTGTCATTGTTCCGGCGCTCAAGCCAATACTTCCCAGGACTCCAGTCACAGAGTCATGGGCTAGATAAACCTTTTTTACTTTGCTGCCTAGGCCATTCAATAAAACTTCGGGCTTGGTTTGTGCTCTGGTGAGGGCCGTAGTACCTATCGCCACCTCAAATGTCCCAGTTTTAGTTTCGAGAGTTTTAGCAATTACTCGCTGCAGTTGAGGAAAAATATCTTGATTTGTTAGTAAGCCCGGAAAAGAAAAATCTTCTCGAGAGTTCTCGTCGATTACCGCAATACGAATGCCAGTCTGTCCAGCGTCACAAGCCAGTAACACACTCTTTGAACCAGCTAACATTGCCGACTACCTCTAAACCTTGTGGTTCGCTAAGCATAGAACTTTGCCAATTCATTCTCAATGCGAATGCTGAGCCTTTGAGAAGAGCGTGGACATTACATCTAAAGAATGCGAAGTTGGATTTTCAAACCTAGCCACTCCCAAGCTTGAGTGGAAAATTATCAATGAGTAGTTGCCGAGAAATGTTCAGCCAGAGGCACCAATGCCCGAGTAGAAGAGCCTGAGGTTGATAAGCTCTTCGATTTGCTCTGGTGAGGATAGTGAAAAGGATCGGCTTTGCTCTCCAGCAGATTGATTTTTTCAGCGGGCGGCTTTTTTCTTGCACCCCTTCAAGTTCCCAAACAGAACAACCAAATCCCCATCGTAATTTTGCAACTCAATATCCAAATGACTCCTACCAAAGTCAATGCGCCCTTTTTGAGAAATTGGAATTTGACCGAAACAAACCCTGCGGGGTTACAGACAGCCACTTCCTAGCTACCTTCAGCCTGAGCAACACAAAGGGGCGTCTGTGCACACGGCTAGCAAGTGCCCCCTAGTTCTCGGCTTCCTTATCGTGCAAATTGACCAAATTTTCTACTTTTTTAAGCCGCACTATGACTAAACCCTCGGCTGATTTGGCCTAGTCGAAGCTAGTGAAGGGTGCGAATATCCCTCCCCAGCTGTGTGCCTTGAAATTACAGCCTTTTTGCCCGATAAACTAAGGCCAAATCCAGCCCGAAACTCAAAGTATTTGAGCCAACCGAAGGGGAAAAGTGCCAAAAATCATCGTCGAGATCATGCCCAAGCAGGATCTTCTGGACCCCCAAGGTAAAGCGGTTGCGAATGCCCTGCACCGCTCCGGTCACCCCGAGATTGTCAACGCCCGAATCGGTAAGCGAATTGAACTTCACTTTGACAGACCGGTAACAGACTCCGACAAGGCAAATGCCGAAAAACTAGCTGCCTCCTTTCTCTCAAATGACGTCATCGAGGACGTAGTACAAATCACGGTCGAGAACTAATGCGCATCGGAGTCATCACCTACCCCGGGACCCTCGATGACCGCGACGCGCAACGCGCGGTCAGACTCGCGGGTGGAACACCGGTTCAGCTTTGGCACGCAGATCAAGATCTCAAGAAAGTAGACGCTGTTGTATTGCCCGGCGGTTTTTCCTACGGTGACTACCTGCGTTGCGGAGCAATTGCAGCAAAGGCTCCTGCAACCCAAGAGGTAATCAAGCTTGCGAGGCAGGGACTACCAGTTCTCGGAATCTGCAACGGATTCCAGGTTTTAGTCGAAGCGCATTTATTGCCTGGCGGTCTTATTCGAAACGAACACCAGCACTTTATTTGCAGAGATCAAAAGCTAAAGGTTGAAAACACCAATACCGCGTGGACCAACCTGTTTGAAAAAAATCAAGAGATAACCATTCCGCTTAAAAATGGTGAGGGTGGCTATATAGCAACACCAGATACTTTGAAAATGCTCGAAGCTGAAAACCGAGTGGTGTTCCGCTATCTCGAACTAAACCCCAATGGTTCAATGAATGACATTGCAGGGCTCACAAATGAGCGAGGCAACGTAGTTGGACTCATGCCTCACCCAGAGCACGCCGTTGAACCAGGATTTGGTCCAGACACCAAGGTTGCAATGCGTTCAGGCACTGATGGTTTGAAATTTTTCCAAAGTGTTCTCAAGGCTTTGGTGAACGCATGAGCAAGAGACCCACGAATGTTGACACTGTTCAAAATGCAATCCAGGAAAGCGATAAGCAACAGCCCTGGAAAGAGCTTGGACTAAAAGAAGACGAAT
>JACCDM010384479.1_pt1 | contig 22090 bp, 15 predicted proteins | sample 7445851 | NCBI WGS metagenome assembly JACCDM01 (sample SAMN15323438, study PRJNA562643) | freshwater metagenome | isolation source: river surface water | place: USA:Blue River Watershed | collected 2017-08-16
AATGGCATCGTCGCTAGAGTCGATATAGCAATTGGAAATAAGTACATTTTTGCAATCGACAATATCAATGCCGTCGTTGTTCCAAAAAGCTTTGCTGTCAACAATGATTTTATCAATTTTAACTTGTTCACATTGGTCGGCAACCACCACCCATTCTGAAGCATTTTTGACCATAATTCCGGTAATATCTACTTTTTTGCATTCGCGGAAATAGATTGCTTTGGGTCGTCTTTGTGCAGGGCGATCGTACATGAGTGCGTCTTTCAATAAGCCTTTTTGTACTTGTTCTAATAAGTTATATGCGACCTCTCTGCCTTGTCCATCCACCACTCCTTTACCTGTGATAGCAATATTGTCTGCTTTGTAGGCAGTAATTAAGGCCGGGAATGTTTGAGTGATATTGTAGTCGTAAATATTAGGGGATCCTAATAAGATAGCGCCCTCCTCTAAATGAATAGTTACATTTGATTTCAGTTGAATGGTTCCGGTTAAATACCTGCCCACATAAAATACTAATCGCCCTCCTCCTTTTTCATGGATGAAATCGATTGCCCTTTGAATGGAATTAGTGTTTAAAGTGGTTCCATTGGACTTTATACCAAAAAGGGAGGCTTTATAATCCTCGGCATAGATCCCGCTTGTGGAGACAAGCAATAAAAACAGAAATACGTTTACAAACTTTTTCATCATTAGAAGGGATATGAGTGATATTTATTTTAATAAAAGAGCCATTCGTCTACGCGCAACCAAGCGCCTTTTCCTTTATTATCTACAAAATTGGGTAATCGGTTTAAGCGGTGTGCCTTAATTTTATAATAGCTTGCTGCGTTTGTTTGAACAGGAATATTGATTCCTTTCAGCGAAAATCCACTTTTTTCTGTGGGTTGTTTTGGAACGAATTGGGTAATCAATTTCATCTGTTTGGGGTCGTTTCCGGCCCAAATTTCAATTTTACTTGGCGGAAATACATCAGTATCGGTTTTTTCTAAATAGGAAAGGGTGATTCCGTTTATTTTCGTTGGCTGCGAAAAGCGGGCCAATGCCTCTAAATCGCCCTCCTTAAACCCAAGCCAAGTGCGATTTGGAACGCCCTTTACTTCCCTTGCGCCTTGTTCGAAATCCATCAAACTTTGTCCTCCGTGAGCAGGATATTTGGTATCTGGCTGTTGAAGTAATTCAATTTTTTGGGGAACAAAATTCGATTTATACACTTTTACATCAATCGTGTTGCTGGCATACCAACCGGGCTTACTGGCACGAATACGCACTTTTGTGTAGTTTTTGAGCGGGACAATAGATGAGGTGGATGGTCCCGACAAACTATCTGGCAAAGAATCATTCAGCGTGTAGCGGAACAAGACATCTTTAAGCGTGTGTTTAAATTTTAGCTGTTCCTGTGGACGTAAAATCAATTTTTCATTGACTAAAATAGGAGGGTTTATTTGTAAGGTTTCATTTTTCGAAACAAATCCTTCCTCTATGTACACTTTCGGGAATTGTTTTTTCAAAGTCGTCATTTCTTGATCTTGAATGGCGGTATTCCATACAAACACCTTTTGAATAGACTTGGAGTGTTTTAAAAATTGGCTTAATCCATTTTTAGAAATGCTTGTGCTTGAGATAGAAAGTTCAACCAAGTTCGGAAGTTCTGCTAACTTTTGTAATCCTTTATCTGTAATTTTCGTACTGTTGAGATATAATTTTTCGAGGTGTAAAAATTTTGTAAAAATGTCCATTTCTGAATCAGAAACAGGCATTTTGTTTAGATTAATTCCAATTAATTGCGTCTCTACTTTTCCTAGATTTTCCAAGGTTTTTGGATCAAATTTGGCAGCGACAAAAAAGGTCGCCTGTAAAGCAGGCGATTCGTTGGCAATGGGATAAACTGAACAAAAAGGGGTGTTAACGGCAGCGATATCTTTTTCAGAAGCAGCAGAAAAATCATATGTTTTTTCTGTCAATTTTGTTTCCGTTTTCAGCGCTAATTTCTGAAAAACATGACTAAACGATTTTACTTTTTGTTGCACATTGGCACCTTCTTGAATCCACAATTGAAGAATCATTTGCTCATTTTCCGTTAACTGCGATTTTCCAGCAGGGGGCATGTGTTTTTTGTCTTTTAAGGGTAAATGGATGCGCTTAATCAAATGGCTGTTAAGGTCACCTGCTTTCCAAATGGGTCCGTTTTTGCCACCTTTCAACAAGTTGGCAAGACTGTTCATTTTAAGTCCACCTTTTGACTTTTGCTCATTGTGGCACGATTCGCATTTTGCCTTCAATATTGGCTGAACAAGTGCTTCAAAAGCAACAGATTCCTCAGTTATTTCTAATTGCTGTTCACTAAAATTCAGGTAATCTTCACCGTGGGTGATTTGTCCACCCGTGTGTCCGGCAAAAATGAGCGCAATTGCCCCCAGGATACTTGCATATAAGGCTTGTTGTTGCCATAACATTCCAATAAAATAGATAAAGGAAACAGCCACACCCGACCATTGATGCCAATCTAATTGTCCATTTTCATATCCGCCTTCTTTCGCTAAAAAGAGTCCGAAAATAGCGGTGGAAGTAGCAAATAGTGCTGTCAACATGAAAACGGCTTGAAAGAGTTGTTCAATGTCTTCTATTTTTTGCTTCCAGAAATACAGCAATATTAAAAGCACTCCAAAACCAATGGGTAAATGTAGTAAGAGTGGATGCAAATGTCCTATTCCATGGATTGGAAGCGTGAAAGTCTCTTGAAAGATCAATAAAATGGCAAGCAGGCCTTGCAAAGTCCACAAAATCAATCGGCCGATGGCTTGAATTCTTTTCATGTTATGCCATTAATCCGGGTAAAACATTGCCGGCCACGTCGGTGAGTCGGTATCGTCTACCCAAATGCTTATACGTTAATTGCTCATGATTGATGCCCATCAAATGTTGTACGGTGGCATGGAAATCGTGAATATGCACGGGGTCTTTGATCACATTGTAGCCAAACTCATCTGTTTCTCCATAGACCGTACCGGGTTTTACACCTCCACCGGCCATAAAAATACTGTATGCGCGCGGATGATGGTCGCGACCGTAATTATCTAAGGTGTAGGTGCCTTGACAATAATTGGTACGTCCAAACTCTCCCCCCCAAATAACAAGTGTTTCGTCTAATAAACCTCTTTGCTTTAAGTCGGTAATCAATGCTGCCGACGACCGATCCACATCTTCTGCTTGCAAAGCCATTTCCTTAGGCAAATTGCCGTGTGAGTCCCATCCTTGGTGGTAAATTTGCACAAAACGAACGCCCGATTCAGACAATTTTCTGGCAAGTAACACATTGGCTGCATAGGTGCCGGGTACCAAACATTCTGGACCATACATTTTAACGATATGGTCGGGTTCTTTGGACAAATCGGTTAGTTCTGGTACGGCAGTTTGCATGCGATACGCCATTTCATATTGCTGCACTTTGGCCTCCACCTCTGGGTCTTGGTTTTCTTGGAATCCCTCATGATTTAGTTCCGCCAATTGATCCAACATGCGTCTTCTACCTGCTTTATCAATGCCATCAACGTCTTTTAAGTATAAAATTGGGTCTTCTGAACTGCTAAAAACCACTCCCTGGTGGGTAGAATCCAGAAAACCGTTTGTCCATAATTTTGAATATACCCCTTGACCATTGCCTCGCCCCCTAGAGAGTAAGACACAAAAGGCGGGTAGATTTTTGTTTTCGCTACCCAATCCATAGGACATCCAAGCTCCCATACTAGGTCGATTGCCTACTTGTGCCCCTGTTTGTAGAAAGGTAAGAGCTGGGTCATGATTGATGGCATCAGTGTTCATGGTTCGAATGATGCATAAATCGTCTGCAATGGCACCAATATGCGGGAATAAATCGCTCACAAATGCGCCCGACTTTCCATATTGCTTAAAGCCGTAATAGGAGCCAATCAAAGGGAATTTATCTTGTGAGGCGGTCATTCCGGTTAAGCGTTGTCCTCCTCTGATCGACTCTGGGAGGTCGGAGCCTGTCATTTTATTGAGCAAGGGTTTATAATCAAAACTTTCGTATTGAGAAGGTGCGCCGTTCTGACAAAGGTAGATTACGCGCTTAGCTTTTGGTGCAAAATGCGCCAAACCTAAAGGCATTGCCTGATTACTTTCATTGCCTTTGAATAAATCAGGAACCAACAAAGAACCTAATGCTAAGCCGCCAATTCCTGCCGCAGCTTGACCGAAAAAGTGTCTGCGAGTGATATTGAGCCTATTTTTTAAAAATTCGTTTTCCATATTACACGCGCATGATGGCCTCCTCCATGTTATAAATTAATTGAATGGTCAGCATGAGCGCAGCAGTTGCCTGTGGATTGCTGGCTTTACTTTGCTTCATTTCTCCAATTTTCATTAATTGTTGTACCTTTTTAGGCGACTTTTTAAAGGCCTCTTCTTCTTGTTGATAGTAAGCTTTGAGTAATTCTATTTCTTTTTTGCTTGGATTTCGACAAATAATTTTGCGGAAAGACTTTGTTATTTTTTCTTCCAAATTGCTGTTTTCTTGTCCCAAATTACTAGCTAAAACACGGGCGCTTTCCAGTACATGCGGGTCATTCATCATTACCAAAGCTTGTAAGGGCGTGTTGGTTCTACCTCTTTGCACCTCACACTGATCTCGGTTGCTGGCATCAAAAATGAGCATACTTGGAGGTGGTACCGTTCGTTTGATGAATACATACATTCCTCTGCGGTATAAATCTTGGTTGTGATCCTGTATATAATTCATCAATGATCCTCTACCGGAAGTAGCTACCTCCCAAAGTCCTTTGGGTTGATAAGTCTTCACACTCGGACCGCCAATTTCGCGATTCAGTAAATTGGAAGAGGCAAGCACTTGGTCTCTGACTTGTTCAGCAGGGATACGAATGCGCGACATTCTTGATAAATAGATGTTTTCGGGATCTGATTTTAAGGCTTGTGAACTGAGAGCAGAAGACTGCCGATATGTAGCAGACATCACCAATTGTTTTACTAGGCGTTTGATGTTCCATCCATTTTTTTGGAAATCGACCGCTAACCAATCGAGTAACTCTGGATGAGTTGGTAGTTCGCCCTGCATCCCAAAATCGCCCACCGTTTTTACAATTCCTCTGCCAAAGAATTGAGCCCATAGACGGTTGACAAAAACACGCGCTGTCATGGGATTTAGGGGGTCAAGTAACCATTTGGCCAAACCTAAACGATTTGAGCCATATTTCTTGGCATCAAATGGTAAAATACTTTTAGGAATTCCCATGCCAACCTGTTCGCCGTGCATATCGTAATTGCCTCTTTTTAGTAAATAGGTTGGGCGAATATTTGCGGAGTCTGCCATGACCATCACCTCTACAGCAGCCGTATCTTTTTTGTTGATAAATTTCAAAAGAGCCTTAATGTCTTTGGTTGAAATCGACATATTTGGGGGATCAGCGAATGAGGCATCTATGGTTCCAAACAACCCTTTTTCCGGAACTTGATTAAAGAAGGCGAAGGTGCTGTAATAGTCTTTTTGAGAAATCGGATCGTATTTATGATCGTGACAGCGCGCACATTCGAAGGTCAAGGCCAAGAATGATTTAGAGAAGGTATTTGTGCGATCGTTTACGTATTCAACACGGTATTCTTCATCAATTACGCCCCCTTCTTGGGTAATTTTATGGTTGCGATTGAAGCCTGTGGCTAAGATGGATTCTTTGTTGGCTTTTGGCAACAAATCGCCAGCCAATTGCCAGGTTAAAAATTTAGCATAGGAGTAGTTTGCGTTAAAGGCATGAATGACCCAGTCGCGCCAAGGCCACATGGTGCGAAGGCCATCGTCTTGGTAACCATGGGAGTCGGCATAGCGAGCTAAATCCAGCCAGGGAATCGACATTTTTTCTCCGTAATGTTTGCTAGCAAGTAATTCGTTCACCATTTTTTCATAGGCGGCAGGACTATTATCGCTCAGGAACCGATCTTGTTGTTCAATAGATGGAGGTAAACCAGTGAGGTCGAGACTTAAACGTTTAAGCAATTGTTCTTTGCTTGCTTCTTTGGAAGGACTAAGACCCTTTTCTTTCATTTTATCATAGACAAAATAATCGATTGGGTTTCGAACCCAATCTTTGTCGGCATCAGGTAAGGGGCTTTGAATTGGTTTAATGAAGGCCCAATGCGGTTTATAAATAGCACCTTGTTTAATCCATTTTTCAATCAATTCAATTTCGTATTTAGAAACGCTTAGATGCGAATTGAGAGGAGGCATTCGTTGGGAAGTATCCTTAGTGATGAGTCGAAGGAAGGCGTCTGATGCTTCAGGATTTCCGGGAACAATGGCATGCATACTTTTATTGTCTTTAAAAGCGGCATAAGCTCCTTCGGGCGTATCTAATCGCAGATTTGCTTTTCTTTTGTTGGCATCAGGACCATGGCATTTAAAGCAACGGTCGGAAAGAATGGGACGAATATGGTAGTTGTAATCGACCACATCGGGGATGGATGTTTCTGTTGGGGACTCCGAAAGGCTAAAGTAATAGTAGGCACCTACCAACAGCAGGGCACATAATAGGCCATATCGAAGAAGCTTATTCATTTAGATACGTTCCAATTTAATAGGATATGTTTTTTGAGAAGCCCACTGTGGAACATAGAGATTTTCGTCAGAGTCGGCATATACATCGTGTGGATGGATGAACACTTTATGTTCGTCTTCTTTTTTCTGTACTTGTAAAATTCCGTTTTTATAGATGGGTTCTGAACCACCTGGCGTAGAAACTACTTGCATATTTTTGTCGATGATTTGAAGATAACCTGATCCCACAAGGGATTGATCAGTGCTTCTAAAGCAAGCTGCAAGGATGAAGTCGCCATGCAATACAGGTCTACAAATAAAGGAACCAGGATAGTGATACCGTGTGATGAATTTTCCATCTAAAGTAAAGCGCTTTAGGCTATTGTTTACACGGTCTGTAATTAGTAAAGTCCAATTTTTCGGATCTCGCGTATCTACTAATACCCCATGGCAGCAATTGAATTTTTCATCAGCATATCCATCAGTTTTGCCACCAAAATGACGAATGTACCGCCCCTTCGAATCATACTGAATGATGTAATTGGCACCATAGCCATCGGCCACATAGATATCTCCATTTTTGGGATTTACTGCCGTTTCAGTTGGCACAAATTGATGAGGGTGTTCATATACTCCTGTTTCTTTTGGGTAATCTATTTTAAAAATTTCTTTTCCCTTTAGGTCTGTTTTAATGACCTGGTGTCTGTTGTTATCACAAATTAGTAAAAATTGTTCTGCCCCTTCATTGACTAAAGTAAGTCCATGGGCTCCTGGGTAAGAATGTCCCCAAGAGTCTAATAATTTACCTGATTTGTCATAAATGAGTACATTGTTTTTAACTTCATTGGTCAAAAGAAACAATCTTCCTTTAGCATCTTCTACCATTTCATGGCAATCGTTGACCGGATTTTTCCCAGCATCTAGAAGTCCCCAATTAGGGACCACTTTGTATTTGAAGTCACCATGTCCAAGAATGATATCGTTGGGCTTAGTCGTTTTTGAGTTCATAATAATAGTAGGAAATGCCGTATATGCAGCAAGAACAGCACTTTTTTGCAAGAACGCTCTACGCGGTAGCTGTTTATTCATCGTGTAATAGGTCAAAAAAATCTTTTAAATATACAAAATTGTATGAAACTAAGAAATTATGAATATAAGAATCTATGAACCTAAGAAACTATGAATTTAAGAAACGATGAATTTAAGAAACGATGAATTTAAGAAACGATGAATTTAAGAAACTATGAATTTAAGAAACGATGAATTTAAGAAGCTAATAAATTTAATAACATAGTTTCTTAGATTCATAATAACATAGTTTCTTAGATTCATAATAACATAGTTTCTTAGATTCTTTACTCACAAACCAAAACAAAATCTGCCAAAAAGCTATTAGGTCCATCGGGTCCACCGATGAGGGTAAGGGCGTTGCCAATTTGTAAGTCTTTGAATTGAATTATACCTTTGGCGCTTTTGAATTCGACTTTGGGAGAAAAGTGCACTCGAATTATTTTCCCGTCTTTTTTTAATTGAAGTAAAAGGGTATTCGATTTTATTTGTGTAATGACCCCAATGCCCCCAGTGCCCCTACAGGGGTCTTTTGGGGTTTCCCCTAACTCAACAGGGTGCATTGAATTTTTATGTAAGGGATGAGGCTCTGCTTTTCCGAAACCGATAGGAAGCATGGGCAGGTGTTTCTGAATAGGCGTCCCGATATAAACAATCAGCAAAACGAAGCCAATAATTCCAGTCCAAACAAGCGGTTTTGAATTCCGACTTGGAAGACTTGAATAGATCCAATATCCCATCACAAGTCCTAAAGCATTTAAGAGTACATCATCAATGTCGAAAATGCCAACCTTAAACAATACCTGAGAACTTTCAATTGAAAAGGCTAAAGCTATACCAAATAAAAAGGCGAGTTTCCAATTGCTTTTGAGATAGGCCAATGGCATAAAAAAGCCTACCGGGACTAGCAATAAAATATTGCCTAAGATATTGATTGCCGCAATTAATATGCCCTTTTCTCCCATTAAATAGGGAATAATGGTTTTAAATGGAATCCAATTTGGAATACCTTCTTGCGTTCCTCCAAAGTTGAACATTAAATGACCAATCCGAATCATATCGATGTCTTTCAACACCATGATTTTTATCAGAAGTGTAAAATAGGCTATGAGTACAACAACAGAAAGGGTGCGCAATTTCATGTTAAGAACATTTTTGATTTGTAATTTATGAAATTTACAAAAATGGGCTTAACTGTATATAAGCTGTTTTGTTAAAAATTGTGAAATCCAATTATATCCTTCCAAGCGATCGCCACATTGCAATGATTTCTGGATAGCGATTATTGATAATGGATAATTGCGAATCAATCAGCATCATTGGTTTTGTTTTTTGATTAAATGCAGGCCATTCGGGACCATCTTTGACGAAGGGTTTTCCGGTTTTTGCAAAATTGCACCACAACTCAGCAAAATAATGGGAAGCCTGAGCTTTCTCTGGTCTATTACCCCCGAAAAAACTTGGTTTATTGGCAGACTCATTATTAAACTTAAATGAGATGTCCATGGCATGAGGAGTTCCCATTGGGTAATCGGTACCCGGAATTTTCATCTCCGACTTATAGCCAAAATTGTAAAGATATACGGGTGCACCGCCTTGTTTGTGTTTTTTCTCAGCAATATCTATGGATCCTAAGCCCATCATGGTTATGGAAGAAATTGCCACAAATATATTTGAGGCGCTTGCTTGTGGCAAGGCCTTGCGATAAGTATCTATGATTAAAGGCGTGTCTTGATGATAGGTTGGTTCAAGTTTGTTTTTTAATCCTTCAAAATCAAGCTTGAATGCTTCTGTTTCTTTACTCTGCCAGGCAAAAAAGTTGTATTCATCTTCATTCCAGCCTACCAAAAGGGGTTTGTTTTTTGAAATAGAAGGTGCTTCCGGATCAAAAGGGTGATTTGGCAAGGAAATGCCATCTACTACTGGGCCGAACCCGCCTGCGTTTCTTCTCATGAGTCCCTTTCCTTTGTTTTTCTCTACAAAAGGAGCTACCGAAGGTAACTTATTTTGCATTTCGAGGAGTTTTTCGGCAGGGACATCCAAAATTTTCTTCCAGTCGCTGATCGGAATATTTAATTCTTTAAATAATTGTAAAGTCGTTTCTTGTGCTGTTTGCTTGTCGGTCATGCGAACACCTGGTCCACTTTCAATAGAGGCTTTATTAAAAAATGGAGCAGCCGATGGCATTGCATATAAGCAAGCGGTTTTGGCACCACCACCTGATTCACCCCAAATCATAACATTATTAGGATCTCCACCAAATTGGGCAATATTTTGTCGAACCCATTTGAGTCCGTCTACAATATCTAACATTCCATTATTACCTGAACCTGCGTATTCGGGGCCTGCTATTTCATCTAAATAGAGAAATCCCATGAGTCCCAAACGGTGGTTGGTTTCAACGACTACCACATCAAAATTGCGCGCCAAATTGGCACCATCTTGTCCGGCGGCAGCACCCGATCCAATCACAAATCCGCCCCCGTGATTATAAAACATAACGGCTCTTTTCTTGCCATCATTTGCGGGAGTCCATACATTTAAAAATAGACAATCCTCCGATGGCTGTGGCTCATTTCTTCTAGGAGGTTGAATAGCTGGCGCACCCGAACTAATGGCCTCTCTAATTCCCGACCAAGGCTCTAAGGGAGCAGGACGTTTAAAACGTCTTTCGCCAGAGGTTTTACCCGCATAAGGAATTCCTTTGAAGATAGATACTCCTTCTTCTCGATAGCCTTTTACTTTTCCGTAATGGGTGTCGGCAATGACAAATTCTTTTTCTTCTGATGACGATATCTTTAAGCTTTGAGCCAAGGAATCAGAAATAAATGGTAAACTAATAGAAGTTAAACCAGCTTTTTGAATAAAATTTCTTCTTTTCATTAGATTGAGAATTGATTATTGCCCCCTCTTAAAGGATATGTTTTGCCTTTCCAAATGAATGTTCCATTGGTAGAACTTGGGAGCTGAATACTTATAGACCATTTGTTATTTAAAAGCTTATAGGATACGGAAATTTCACCACTTGGATGTGGAATTTTCCCTTCAATATTTTCTAAAGTTCCTAAATGAGGCATGATTTTTACTTTACTGAAACCATAGGCATCACTGTCGATACCTAATAAAGTTCTATAAAATTCGATATTAGGACTAGAACCCCAAGCATGACAATCTGAACGTGTTTTGTCCACATCTGATGTTTCTCCCCACGTGGTCAATCCCATTTGAATATTTTCTCTCCACTTATCTAACCATTTCACGTAATCATTGCCTTGTCCTGCTTTGATTAAAGCTTGATGTAGATAATATTTGAAATAGATCGATGCTGGAGCCAATGTGGTATTTTCAACTAATTGTTTGGCGATCTCTTTAGTTTCATCCGTGGTAGCCAAAGAAGTCAAAATAGCTAAAGAATTGGTGTGTTGTGAAAACATGTCTTTTTCCTCACGATCTGCAAATAATTTCTTTTCATTATCCCAATATTTACTGCGAATGGTTTTGCGTAATTGATTGATTTTTTCTTGGTAAGAGGCGATTAATGCTTTATTGCCTAATTGAGACTCTAAATCGGAGGCAACTTGTAAAGCCCACAAAAGTTGAAAATCTAAGACAGCAGAAGTTCCGTTTGCACTCATTGGTCCTACCCCAGCTCTCCATTCTTTTACATTATCTACCCAGTCGGTAAACATCCATTGGGGAACATTTTTCAACGAGCCATCTTCTAATTGATAAGAATTAAAATAATTAATGATTTGACGAACCCCTCCTAATTTTTGTTTTACAAATGCCAAATCAGAGCCATAACGTGCATAATCTTGCAACATACCAATGTACCATAGTGAAAACGTAGGAATGTATTGTGGCGTGTAAGATGGATGACGACTCAAGGTAACGCCCTCGGGCTGTCTTGAGAAATCCATTAAATTCAATGCATTTTTTACTAATCGATCGTCACCACTATTATATAATGATATTAAGGCCTGAATTCTTCCATCTCCAATGTATTGTAATTGTTCATAAAATGGACAATCCATGTAGGTCTCAGCGGCACATAAACGAGCAGTTCTCCAACCTATCTCAAGTATTTTTGAAAGCTCCGAATTAGTTGATTTCAAGGTTGCATTCAATTTAAATGGATAACCTGTGAATGTTCCATAGATGTCATTGATCGTTAAATCGTCCTCTTTCGTAGTAATTTGAACCTGAATGTAACGATAGGTTCTGTAGGCTAAACTTGTGAAAGTTTGATTCGTACTACCATCTGAAATTAGGCTATCTAATCGTCCAACGAACGATTTGCCTTCCACCTCGTTTCGGTTTCCCTTAGACGTTTTATTAAACAACGCTTCGGCGTATTTAATGGAAATAGAAGCACCCTTACCCCCACTAAAAATCATATTCGAATACGCATTTGTTAAATAGGATTGATCTAATAGCAATTGTACGGTTGAATTTGCTGGAATTTTCACAGCTTTTCGCTCATTAGGGAATCCCTCTGGAATCGTAACATTCCCATTTTTTTGGACAAGTTTTACGAGTCGTTCATCTCTTAATTCCATTTGAGGAATGGAGGAAGGTACTAACATCCATGAATTAGGACTACCAAATGGACCCAATAAATTTTTTGGAGTACCATTAAACAATGTTTTAGCCTTTGCCCATTTCGAATCATCAAATACTATTGATTGCCAATTTTTGGGATGCAAAGACATGTTCTGAATTTCTCCCGGACCCGCAGCATAATAACCTCTTCCTGTAAACCGAGTTGGAGCATAGCTGTTGTCTTTTTCTCCTAACCAAGTTGCATTTGTGTTAATTATGGATTCAGCATCGCTATTTCCATTAATAATAAAACCTGTTCGAGCTGAAATTTGCGCTTCGGGTCTTACGTCTGCTTCGTTCCAAACTTGTGAAGCAATGATGTTCTTGCCACTTTTTAAATAGGGTGCTATATCAACAGTTTCAAAATTCCAGTGTGCTAAATCGCCTCTTGCTGGTCCTAATGAAACCAATTGCTCATTTATATATAATTTGTAGCGATTGTCTGCTGAAACATGTATGATAAATTGATTAGGTTTAGTTGGAAGTTCAATGGTTTTTCGAAACAAATAGATTCCATATCCATTAGCATTCGCATCAGAAGCCGTTATCCACAAGGCTTTCCATCTTTTCTGTAAAATGTCAGGATGAATGGATTGTGAATAGGCAAAGTAAGAAACGAAGAGGAATAATAGGGAATAAAGACTTTTAACTTTCATAAGGTTTGAGGTAAATTTTAAGTGCAATTTGATAATTGTCTGAAAAACAACTATCCTTATCGGTTGAAAGGATAGTTTATAGTTTATTTTCTTTCGTTTATTTTAAAACGCTCCAGCGTTTAGCCCAATCGCTCATCACTTCTTTTCGCCATTTGGAGACTGTTTTTCCTCCTTGAATTTTTCCGTCGTAAAGATTCGGATCTTTTTTGTCTGAATACCAATTGGATCCTAAAATATAATCGGTTTGATGGGCTTTTCCGGGCCATTGGTTTGTTACGACGAGTTGCCCTTTGCCAACTGGAAACCCTGGAACATTGGAGATCATTTCATAAGAAACCAATTCTGCTTGTTTGGGTACATAATGAAGTCCATAGGTTCCATTGCCGAGATAATATCCAGCCCATTTTTGGGCTCCACCTGAGTAAGGTGTCAACATCCAAAACACAACAGAGTCTTTGGGGACTTGAATTTCTGGGCCTTTAAAAGTAAAATTAACCATGGTACAAAAAGCGACGGTGTCGCTTTTGCTACTAAGCCTTTCAAAGTTTACTCGCGCACTCCTTTGGATTTTTTCAAAACTACCACCCCAGCTTTCTTCTTCTGGTCGATTGGGATTTCCATTCATCAGATAAAGAAGAGAAGGTGTGTCGCCCATTTTTACTTTTCCCTGATAGTAATTCTTAAAATCTTCTCCTAAACTTCCTGCTTTTGCGATGTGTTTTTCATAATAATCTGTTTCGTCAATTTGATCAATGAATTCCGATTTAGAGAAGAAGCCATAATAAGAGGCATTGTTTTCTATCATCCATAAATCAGGGAAATTTTGGGCGATATAGGCATAGGCATTGGCGCTCCATTTTTTATTGGGGCCACCAATCCAATACACCCGAATATGATCTTGAATCTTTGGCTGATTGTGCAGTGCTTGTGCCAAGTCCTCTAATCCACCCCATACCAATACCCACAATTTTTCTTTTGAAGGTTTCATGGCAGATTGAATGATCCAATTGGAACCCTCGGTCGCTTGAGAATATCCCACATACGGAGCAGCGCCTTTACGGCCCTGTTTGGTGATGCGTCTAAGATCTTTGGGTGGAGTTAAGTTTTTGTAGTGTTTTTTTAGGGTAGGGAAATCCTTTTCATACAAATCAATCATTCGAAGAATTTCTTCTTTGGTTCCTTTGCCATAAGAGGGAGAGGATACGAGTCCTTCTAGCTGAAAGAGATCGCTATACATCATCAGATGGGTCATGGACTGGTTGTCATCCGGATCTGTACCGCCAATATCTGTACTAATCAACACCCGGGGTTTTTGGCCGAATGAAGAGTGTAAAAAAAATGAAAGCGTAAGGAACAGACAAATTTTATACATATGTCAAAAATTTTAAAACGAATGTAAAAAAATCAGCAAATATTCTAATGAAATTTTCGTATTTAAATCATAATGTACAATTTTACCTAACAGTATGTAAAACAAAAGATCAACATGAGCAATTGTATACAATTTGAGGAAATTATGGAATTGGAACTGCGCAAGCGCGCCCATTTGATCAATAGTGTTGGCGGATTTAAAAGCCTTGGATTGATTGGCACCAAGGATCAAAAAGAGCAAACGAATTTGGCGATTTTTAGTTCAATTGTACATATTGGAGCAAACCCTCCCCTTATTAGTTTTATCATGAGACCAGATTCAGTGGAACGGCATACACTTTCAAATATTTTGGAAACGGGCTATTATACGATTAATCATGTGAATGAAAACATTTTTCAACAATCTCACCAAACGTCTGCTCGGTATGCAAAAGAGCAATCGGAATTCGATTGTACGGGATTAACAAGTGAATATAAAAATGGGTTTTTTGCACCATTTGTAAAAGAAAGTGCAGTACAATTAGGAATGATATTTAAGGAAAAAGTAAATCTTTCTATCAATCATACCATTATGATTATTGGACAAATCGATCAAATACATTTTCCATTGGATTGCCTCCATGAAGATGGATATTTAGATATTGAAAAAGCCGGTACCATTTCTTGCTCTGGACTTGATAGCTATCACCGAACCGTACGCATAGCAAGGCTACCTTATGCAAAACCAGACAAATAAATGAACAAAATAACTGTTTCCGCAATCGTTAATCGTCCTATTTCTGAGGTATGGGAAAAATGGACCAATCCACAACATGTTATGCAATGGAATTTCGCTCATGAATCGTGGCATTGTCCGAAGGCAAGTTCCGACTTGACCATTGGGGGAGAATTTCACTACCTCATGGCGGCGAAAGACGGTAGTTTTGAGTTTGATTTTTGGGGGACATTCCAACAGATTGAAGTAGAAAAATACATCAATATTTTACTAGGTGATGGTCGCGAAATGGAAGTAATGTTTGAAGGTTTGGAGTCAGGAGTTTTAGTATCCGAAATTTTTGACCCGGAAAATCAAAATCCAGCTGAAATGCAACAACAAGGTTGGCAAGCTATATTAAATCAGTTTAAAAAATATGCAGAAGAGGCTTAGATCTCTTTTGTTTTTTCTTTCAAATAAAAACTAGGATTAATCCCTACGTATTTTTTGAATGCTGCATAAAAAGTAGAACGATTTTTGAAGCCACTTTGGTATATATTTGCTTCCAAAGTATAGTGATTAAATTGGTTGAAATGAGTCAAGAAATGATAAATTTTCAATCGATTTATGTATTCAGTAAAGGAAACCCCAAAATATTTTTTAATATTTCCAGAAAGTTTTTGTGGAGTAGTCCCCATAGTTTTAGCAATAGAATTTAAATCACACGACTCACTTAAGAAGCATTTTTCTTCTTCCATTTTTTCGATGAGGCCCTTTGCTATCTCATTGTTTTCAAATTCGGTTAACAGAATGGGTTTTATTTCATCAATCGTAGGAACAAAGGAATGGCTTTCTTCATTAGGAGGAATAATGCAGCCATCCATATTTTCTTGAACATTCGGAGTTCCAATGAAATAAGAGAATAATAAGATTCCAATTACGCACTTCATGATTTGAGAAGGCGGATTGAACGTGTGGTTCATGAATAAATTAAGGTATTGGTATAACTGCAATAGGAAATACAAAAAAATGGCAGCGCAAACCAATTTTAGCCATAAGAGGTTTTGTTTATTGTAATAGGTATATCGACCCCCAAATTTATTTTGAGCATAGAAAGGAAGGCCAAATGAAATGATACTATAAAGTAAACCCATAACAATAGAAACAGGTTGTACCACTCCGGGGGGAATCATACCCGCTTTGCTCATCAGTAAAAATTGATTGTGCTGGTAATAATTATCCAAAATTTTTATTTTATCTGCATCTGATAGCATTAAATCTGGCATTATCCCAATGGTAACAAGTATCGGAAAGATAAAATGCAAGTATTCCCATTTGTTGATCTGTTGATTTGGAAACAACATGTTTCGGACATAAAAAAGTAATAAAACAGGTAAAAACGCGCGGATAATATTTGAAGACCGAAACAAAAATAACAACTGGTATATGTACTTTGAGGTTAGTCCAAAAATATAAAACTCCATATATACCAAAGAGCCAATAATGCCGATCAACCAATATGATTTTGGGAAACGATTAAACCTTACTAGGATATATAAGATAAATAAAAAGCCTATTCCACTAGTTAAAAATGATAAGTAGGGTACGAAATCGTACATAGATATAATTTTAAGATATAATTAGAGCTGTGATAAATATATAAAATAATGGACAAAAAGTAGTTTTTTTTAGACAAATATTGTTTTAATGAATGTTATCTAACATGTAAAATTGGAGAACTTGCCAATATGGTTCTAAACCATATTATCATCCATTTTAACCCCTCGAAATCAAAATGAAAAAAATTATGTTAATGGTGCTGGCAAGTGCGGTATTTCTTGCTTGTACCAAATCTGAAACAAAAAAAGAAGAAAAGTCTTCTAAAGACGGATACAATGTTGTTCAATCTGAAAACATTGAATTGGTTAAAAAGCTTAACGAAGCTTCCCTGGCGTACGATTCTACCACGGTGTTAAGTATGTATTCTTCTCCGGAAGATACGGTGCACAATAACATCAATAAAATTACGGCGGCAGAAAGTGTCAAAGGCATGGCCCCTTTTAAGGCGAAAAACATTAAAATGTCGATTAAGAATTATGGCGCATTGTGGGAGGTTATCAATCCTGAACCGAATGCTAAAGGCCAAAAGAATTTTGTGATTGCCTATATTGTGTTGAATATCAGCAACGGAAAAGAAAATAAAGATGTCTTATTCCATCAAACTTGTGCCATAAAAGATGGCAAAATTGTGGAAGAATGGGATATATATGATTCTAAAGACATTGAAGCGATCCTCAACTAATTTTCACGCTAAAAGCTAAAATCATGAAAAAAATTCTTTTAACAGCTGTTTTCAGTTTGACTGTTTTGTTTGTGTTTGCACAAGCAAAGACTTCTCAATTTATTTATTACAAAGTAAAAATGGGGCATCGTTTAGCATTTAATGAAGCCTTAAAAACACATGTGGCGAAATTTAGAAAAGCAGGAACTCCTTATGCTTGGGCAGTTTTTAGTTTGGTAGGTGGGGCCCATCACAGTGAAGTAATGGCACTATCAAATATTGGAAAATCATGGGCAGAACGAGACGAATTAAGTGCAATGCCAGCAAATACTGAAGCCTCGGCAGATTTTTATTTAAAAGTAGCGCCCTATATTGAATCAGTAACAGGTGGAGATATCATTATTTACCAACCAGAATATAGTAATTCAGGAGTTGAGGACCGATCAGCAAAATTGAGAACCAACATGTTGACATTAAAATATGCACCTGCACAAGAATTTTGGGATGTAATTAAGCGTTTACCTAAAGCGTGGGAAAAGTCAGGAATTAAAATCGCTACTTATCAATCTTCAGGAGCTCCACGTTTAATTTTTGTTCGAAGAATGCCCAACGGGTGGAAAGAGTTAGATACTCCTTCAGCTTTAAAAGCAAATTATGATGAGTTATATGGTAAAGGTTCTTATGAGAGAGATCTTGCAATTATGCGCAATTATGTTGTTTCAAGTGAAATAACCTTTATGACCGCTCAGCCAGATTTATCTTCTAAATAAAAAATAATAAGCCGGCGTTTTCGCCGGCTTATTTATCCTATTTTAACGGAGGTCATGGTTAAGGATCCTCCTACTGCTTTATCATTGAAAAATTGTATCCGATCCTTTTTCCCTTTCAATCCTAAGGTATATAATAAAGGAATGTAATGGTCGGGTGTGGGAATGGCTAAAAGGGCTTCTTTGCCTAATGAGGTATAATTAATCAACGATTTATGCTCATCATTTAAAATTAAACGCTTTAACTTCGTGTTCATTTCTTTTGCCCAATCGAATCCATAATTGGGAGCGTTTAATTTGTCCCAAGCCACCATTCGCAGGTTATGTACCATGTTGCCTGAACCAACAATTAACACGCCCTTTTTTCTTAATTCATATAATTCTTGTGCCAAAGCATAGTGATAGGCCATATCTCGACCATAGTCGATGCTCAATTGCAACACGGGTATATCTGCTTTTGGATACATGTGTCGAATGATGGTCCAAGTACCATGGTCTAATCCCCAATCGTGGTCCAGCTCAACGCGTGTGCTTTTTACCATTTTTTGGGTTTCAATTGCAATTTCAGGACTTCCTTTGGCTGGATATTGCACTTGAAAAAGTTCTTGCGGAAAACCGCCAAAATCGTGAATGGTTTTGGGTTGATTCATCGCGGTAACAAATGTTCCCCTTGTGAGCCAGTGTGCTGAAATCACCAATACCGCTTTTGGTGTTGGGATTTCCTTTGCCATGGCGGTCCAGGTTCTGCTAAACTCATTGTCTTCAATGCCATTCATTGGAGACCCATGACCAATGAATAAAACGGGCATGAGTTGTCCATCTGTGGGTAATTGATTTCGCAGGGAGTTTATAGAAGAAAGGCTCATCATTATTGGGACAAAGAGGTTTCAACCTTTACGTTGTGTTGAGAGTTCAAGATATTAAACTTGTTATTTGTAAATCTAAATCATGTCGAAATTGACAATACAAAATTGCGATATATAAAAAAGATGTCGATTGACCTATGTTAATAAATGCTATATTTGTAGGTACCTTCTATTTTGTAAAGATTGCTTATTCCTATTTTAGCATTTATTGGAGTACTCATTAGTTTCATCATCCTTCTATTCAACTCGAAGAATAGATTTTTGGCAGTCTATTTTTTTTTAAACAGCTTTAATGGATTTTTTCATTATGTGGTTTTTTATTTGAAAGACAGCAATTTAATGCTGTATGGGTTTGCCTTAAGTTTACCCCTGTTTTTGTTAATTGGTCCGGCATTGTATTTTTATGTTAGGGGAATATTAACTAATGAGTATGATATTAACAAAAAGAATTGGTTTCATTTTTTGCCGTTTATCGGTAGTATGCTAATGATTATACCTTTTCTAATGGAAGAAGTAGAAGTCAAACAACGCTATATTCAATTTTTATTATCGAATGATGTAACTGGTGCTGAAAGTTTATCTATACCTTTTTTTTACATTCGAGCTTACTTTATTTTAAAAGCATTATTGGCGTTTGCTTATGCCCTTTATTGTTTTTTCTGGTTCAGAAAAGAGTTTCAAAGTCAATTAATTTCTTTTAATCAAAGTGCTTTAACTTGGTTAAAGTTTTTTTTGGTAATCAATGTTGTTGGTAATTTTTTGCCCTTAATTTTTACAATAAATCGTATCTTTTTAATTGTTCCAATTCAGCCTAAATTAGCTGGATTTACAGCTATTTTGTTTTTAGGGTTTGTTATCAATATCAGCATTTTTATGTTCCCCCATGTCTTGTATGGGACCTATTTAAAGAAAACCAAAAAGAATCTTTTTGAACCAGTTAAAGAGAGTCCACCCGAAGAAATAGAAATTAAAGAGCTTGATAAATTATTAAAACAATATCTTTTAACTAATCCATTTTTAGATCAATCGTTTTCTAAGGCGAAGGTTTTAGTGGATTTGGATGTGCCCGACAAATTATTGATATTCTATTTTAATGAATATTTACAAATTAGTTTCAACCAATGGAAAACTAATTTGAGAGTAGAGCATAGTGCTAATTTAATTGAGGAAGGATTTTTAAAAACTAGAACGATAGAGAGCTTAGCAATTGCGGTTGGATTCAAATCTCGAAGTCGTTTTTCAGAAGCATTTAAAAAACGATTTGGCCTCTTCCCTTCAGAATACGGGCTTGATTAGCCCTTATTTTTGCTCTTTTGCGTCTTAAAGGAGCATTCAATTAATATTTTTTACCAAAAATTGGACAATTTTTAAGCTTCTTGCTTTAGTTGTTGGTTGAAAGCCGGCAGCAATTGTTCTACATGATATATCAGTTAATTCGATTTTGGTTGAAACAGTTATTGTTTTTCCTAGGGTTTCTATTGTTACCCCAAATAGCTTTTTCACAAGATAAAGGCATAAGTTATCAAGCTGTCATTAACGACCCTCATCCATTAGAAATTCCTGGACAATCGATTTTGGGACAACCTCTTTCCAATGGTTTTGTCTGTTTAAAATTTTCAATTGAATCCTCTGACGGAACGGTTGATTATGAGGAAATTCAAAGTACTCAAACCGATGAATATGGCTTGGTTTCTTTAACGATAGGAATTGGAAGCCCCAACATTAGCCAAATGACCGTTACTGGAAACGGGTTATATCAAAATTTTAATAGTATCAAATGGGATTCAAAAACCAAACGGTTAAAAGTCTCAGTAAGTTTTGATAATTGCGCTAGTTTTAAAATTTCATCTGTTCAGCAATTAAATTATACCCCTTATGCCCTTTATGCTGGTGCAGTTGATTATGCAAATGTAAATGATGCACCCAAGAAATTGTCTCAATTTGAAAATGATAAAGAGTTTTTAATCCCCACGGATTTAGAACCCATCCAAAACGATGTTTTGCAATCGCAAAACAATATTTCTTTGTTAAAAAAATCGACAACTGAACAATTTCTTGTAGTAAATCAAAATTTATCGAAACTCGATAGTGTTGCTAGCAGGCAGAGTCAAAACATAAAAAATGTAGAGAATCGAGTAACTGAGCAGGAACAAAGGATTCAGTATAATACCTCTTCGATAGAAAATACGAACACTATTTTAAATCAGAAGGTTGGTGGGTTACAAACCCAAATTAATACTACAACCTCTACGATTAATCAATTAGGGGGCACGTATGAAGTTATCAATAATAAATCTGACGACTCAACCTTGGGTTCAAGTATCCCTTCAAATGTGTTATACCCTACTCAACTTGCTGTTAAATCGTATGTTGATCAAACCGTGCAAGATGCAGTGGCAAGTGGGGCGCCTGATGCTACGACTTTAGCCAAAGGAAAGGTGAAGTTGGCGGGCGATTTATCTGGAACTGCGGAGGCGCCAACAGTGCCTGGTCTACAATTGAAAGAAAATTTGTCGAATAAATCGACAAATGTTTCACAAGATGGGACTTCGAACAACAAATATCCTTCTACAAAAGCAGTGAAAGACTATGTGGATGCCTCTGTGAGTGGATTGGCTTTTCAGGCAAATTTAGACGCAAAGGCCGATTTAAATTCTCCAAATTTTACAGGAAATCCTGTTTTACCAACGGGTACTTCTGCCTCCACACAAGCAAATTCAGATAATTCTAATAAAATAGCGACTACGGCGTTTGTTCAAAATGCCTTGACTGCCGGTGTGATAGATGCTAGTACAACTGAAAAGGGAAAAATTAAGCTTGCAGGAGATTTAGCAGGAACCTCAGAAGTGCCAACTGTACCGGGGTTGCTTGTTAAAGAAAACTTAAGTAATAAATCAGATGACGGGTTATTAGGGAATAGCAGTTCTTTGTATCCAACACAAAGGGCGGTTAAATCGTATGTTGATAATCAAGTCGTTGCCGCAACAGTACCTGATGCAACACTTTATGATAAAGGAAAAATTAAATTAGGAGGAGATTTAGCCGGAACTGCAGATTCCCCAACTGTTCCAGCGTTAGCAAACAAAGCACCAATTAACAATCCGACTTTTACGGGAACAGTGAGTGGTATCACAAAATCCATGGTAGGACTTGCCAATGTAGACAACACGAGCGATGCGAGTAAACCCATTTCAACCCTAACCCAAGCTGCATTGGATACCAAGCT
>JACCDM011957832.1_pt1 | contig 22064 bp, 18 predicted proteins | sample 7445851 | NCBI WGS metagenome assembly JACCDM01 (sample SAMN15323438, study PRJNA562643) | freshwater metagenome | isolation source: river surface water | place: USA:Blue River Watershed | collected 2017-08-16
ATCTGTGTGGTACCGATGCTTCACCAGGATTTGCAGCGCACCAATGTTCCGCTCTGGGGCTATTTCTGCCAGATTTCTGATTCCACGACTTCCTATGGTTCCTATTCTGGTGCTGTTCCCAATGAGAAAATCACCTGGGGTAAGTTGGGAATGACTACTCCGAAGTTTATTGTAGAATCAGATGCGACAATTGTGGCTCCCTTGATTTTTGCAATTGTCTTGGATCAATAAGTCTACTCCTTCTTTCAAACAAAAAAGCAAGCATTGAGAAATGCTTGCTTTTTTGTTTTTCCTACTTACTTGTCCTATCCGGAATTAAATTTTAACCTGCTGTAAATAAATTAGTTAAAGACTATATCCTGATCTATAGGTTCTAGTTACAAACTGGTTAGCGGGTTCAAAATTGGTGATCTTCATGTTTGGTCCGTCCCATAGGAGTTTGATTCCTCGACCTGGATAGTCCACTTGATTGGAGAGCATTCCTTTAGGAGCTTGATAATCGTAACTTCGAATGGCTAGATTTCCCATCAATACAGATTCGGTCAAGGGTCCTGAAATGGAGAAAGGAGAACTGAGTTGTTTGAACTCGGTAGAGCCATATCCCGCAATGCAAGCATTTACCCAGTTGTCGTAGTGACCTCGATCCCCTCCGGGTACTCGGTAAAGGGATTCCTTCACCTTGATGTCTTTAGTTTTGGAAGTAGGCAATAGGAGCGGATTGGCGCCATAGGTGGAGCACATCATTTTTCCTTTGGTTCCTTCGATGATCACTCCGTTGCCTCCATCGCCCATCATTTCATTTGGACCTAATTCTTCGGGTCGGGTAGGCTGAATACCACCGTCCATCCAATGGAATTCCAAATCATACTTTCCAGGTCGATCAAATCGTAGGGTAATGTGTGAAGAGGGAGGGCAGCTTTCTGGGAAATGCCCACGCTTGAATTCGCCTACATACACGGAGCCAACAGAACATTCTGCCGATTTCGGATATCCCAAGCCTAAAACACGGAAGGGAGGCTCCATGATATGACAGGCCATATCCCCTAGGGCTCCTGTGCCGTAATCCCACCAGCCTCTCCAATTGAAGGGCACCAAATTGCCCACATAATCCTTGTAAGGTGCTGTTCCCAACCAAAGATCCCAGTCTAGATCTGCGGGAGGAGTGACCGGCGTGCTTGGCCAAGGAATGCCTTGTGGCCATACGGGACGGTTGGTCCAGGACCAAACCTTGGTGGCTTCTCCTATTAGGCCTGCCTCATACCATTCCACCATTTTTCGGACCCCATCTCCAGAGGAACCTTGATTGCCCATTTGGGTGACTACACGGTACTTTTCAGCCGCCTGGGTAAGCATGCGTGCTTCGTAGATGTCATGCGAAAGGGGCTTCTGGACGTAAACATGTTTGCCCATTTTCATGGCCATCATGGCCTGTACCGCATGCATGTGATCTGGTGTGGATACCGTGATGGCATCGATATTTTTTTCTTCTTTTTCGAGCATGATCCGGTAATCCTTGTAGTAAGATGCTTTGGAATGATCTTGCCTACCTTTTGCCGCACGTGTGTCGTCTACATCACATAAGGCAATGATGTCTACCTTACCACTTTTATGAACTCCAGTCAAGTCGCCATATCCCATCCCACCAATGCCGATGGATGCAACTCTTAGTTTATCACTAGGAGCGATGAATCCTGGTCCTCCGAGGACATGACGGGGAATGAGCGTGATTCCTGCAAAGGCGAGCGATGAACTTTTAAGAAAGTCTCTTCTTGAGGAGTTTGCTTGGTTTTGTTTCTTATTTTTCATCGAATAGGAAATCTTCTGTTTCAAAGGATTAAGTAAGCGTAAAAACTTGAAAAAGTCTGGAGCACTTCAAAAATTTTATTTCAGCGGATTCCAATTCTAGGGAAAAAGCAGTTTTTGGCTTAGAAAATCTCAATTATTTTGATTCACGAAAAATAGATTTTTGATATTTTAAAGTAAGTTTGGTTAAAATCAACCCTATGAAAAATTTACGTTGGATCGTTGTTATTGGAACCCTCTTTGTTTTGGGATCATGTCAAAAGCCTGCACCCCTTACAGAAGCCGGACTGATTCCTTTGCCTCAGGAGGTGAGTAATGGAAGTGGAACATTTGAAGTAACAACTGAGACAGGTATCCAACTAATGGGTACTAGCGAAAAATTGACGTCGATTGGTGAAATTTTAGCCAATGCTCTTCGGCCTGCTACAGGTTTCAATTTCCCTATTTCCAAGGATTCCGGAGAAATTGTGTTGGAATTGACTGGATCAGGGCCTTCGGAAGCGTATGAATTAGAAATAACTGACCAGGGAGTCCGAATTACTGCTTCTGGAGAGGCTGGTCTTTTTTATGGGGTGCAAACGCTCATCCAACTTTTTCCTGCTGCTATCGCTCAAAAAACAGTTCAAGATAGGGATTGGATCCTTCCTCAGGGTAAAGTAAGCGATGCACCTGAATTTGCTTACCGAGGCTCCATGTTGGATGTAGCGAGGCACTTTATTTCCAAGGAAGATGTCAAGTTTTACATCGATCAGATGGCCAGTATGAAATTGAATTACCTCCATCTCCACTTGACAGATGATCAAGGATGGCGAATTGAGATCAAGTCTTGGCCCAAATTGACTGAGATTGGTGGAAGTTCAGAAGTAGGTGGGGGTAAGGGAGGATTTTATACCCAAGAAGAATACAAAGAATTGGTGGCTTATGCAGCAGAGCGTTACATCACCATTGTCCCAGAGATTGATATGCCGGGCCATACCAATTCTGCTTTGGCTTCTTATGCCGAGTTAAACCCAGGGGTGAATTTACCAGTAGGTCAAGGATTGGATTCGTTGAATAATTCTCCATTGGATTACCAATTGCCATTGACGGCTCCTCAAGCCTCTCAAATGTATACGGGCATCGAAGTGGGTTGGAGTACCTTTGCACCACAACTCGAAGTGACTTATGCCTTTGTGGACAGTGTGGTACGGGAACTTTCGGCACTTTCACCAGGCCCCTATTTCCACATCGGGGGAGATGAATCGCATGTTACAGAAAAGGAGGACTACATCTATTTCGTGGAGCGGGTACAAGACATTGTATCCAAGTACAATAAAACCAGCATGGGATGGGATGAGGTGGCCACTGCAAAATTACTTCCTGGAAATGTAGCCCAGTTTTGGGACAAGGAGGAGAATGCCCTCTTAGCTAAAAATCAGGGCAATAAAGTATTGCTCTCTCCTGCAAAAAAGGCCTATTTGGATATGCAATACGATAGTCTTTCTCGAATCGGATTGCACTGGGCAGCCTACATTGAATTGGATTCGGCTTACCTCTGGGATCCTGCTACGTACGTGAAAGGGCTTGCCAAAGAGGATATTTTAGGGGTTGAGGCACCGCTTTGGTCTGAGACCGTGACCAACCGAGAGGACATCAACTACTTGGCATTTCCCCGATTGGCAGCATTGGCTGAGGTAGCATGGACCAAAAAAGAACAGCGGAGTTGGGAAGGGTTTGCAGCTCGAATTCCAGTCCAAGGAGATCGCTGGACCATTCAAGGGGTTGATTTTTACAAATCCCCTAAAATAACCTGGGAAACCAAGAAAAAGGGAGTTTTGGAAGAACTCATCATCACTTTTAGCAATTGGATCTGGGGTCCTCCGATTTTGATTTTGCTATTGGGTGGCGGTACCTTCTTTTTTATTCATTCGGGCTTCGTTCCCCTTACCAAAATTGGGCATGCCATCGAACTCCTAAAAGGAAAATACGAAGATAAACTGGCTCCAGGTGAAATCACCTCCAAACAGGCATTGATGTCTGCCATTGCCTCTACGGTGGGCTTGGGTAATATTTCGGGCGTGGCCATTGCCATCAATATGGGAGGCCCAGGAGCGCTGTTTTGGATGTGGGTAGCGGCTTTTGTGGGGATGGCCACCAAGTTCTATACTTGTAGCCTGTCCATCATGTACCGAGGCAAGGATTCCAGAGGGGTCATCCAAGGAGGGCCCATGTACATCATCGAGCATGGAATGGGCAAGAAATGGAAGTTTCTATCCTATATTTTTTGCATAGCAGGGATTGTAGGTCTTTTGGCCGTATTTACGTCGAATCAATTGGCTGCTGTGGTGCAGGCAGTGCTTTTGGAGCCTGAGACTGCAGCAGAAACGACCCGAAACAATTGGATCATTGGCATCATCATGATGTTGATGACAGCCGCGGTCATATTGGGTGGGATTCAGCGAATTGCAGAAGCATCGTCTAAAATGGTCCCTTTTATGGTGGGTATTTATTTTTTCGCTGTATTGATTATCATCGTCCAGTATTTTGGAAATATTCCCGAAGTGTTTCAACTCATCTTTGTGGATGCCTTTACTGGCAATGCAGTCATGGGAGGTGCCGTGGGATCGGTGATCATTATTGGCGCTAGAAGGTCCTTGTTTTCTAATGAAGCTGGTTTGGGTACTGCGCCGATGGTTCATGGGCAGTCCAAGACGAAGGAACCGATTCGAGAGGGGCTGATTGCCATGTTGGGCCCCTTTATCGATACAGTGGTGGTGTGCTCGCTTACTGCCTTTGCCATATTGCTCACAGGAGTTTGGCAAAACTCTGAAAATGATGGGGTCAAATTGACACTCGAAGCCTTTGAACTGGGAATACCGGTGATTGGAAAATACCTTTTGATGATTTCAGCATTGGTATTTGCGCTTTCTACCATGTTTACCTACTCCTATTACGGTCAAAAATGCGCCAGTTACCTTTTTGGAGCGAAGGTGGCAGGCTACTACAACTACATTTACTTAATTACAATCGTGGTAGGCGCTGTCGCTTCGTTGGATTTGGTTGTGAGTTTGGTAGATGGCATGTATGCGGTGATGGCATTTCCCAACATGATAGCGGCCCTTTATTTAGCCCCGAAGGTCAAAGCTGCAGCAAAGGATTACTTTGCACGGATGAAGCAAAATCCGGCATGAGATTTTTGATTGCTCCCAACGCCTACAAGGGAACCTTTACCGCGTTAGAAGCAGTTGCCCTTATGGAAGAAGTTTTGGGTCAAGAGGATCCCTTTTCTGTATGGATTAGCCAAGCCTTGGCAGATGGGGGAGATGGGACTTGTGCTTTGTTGGCAGAATCCTTGAATTTGGAAAGAATCGATTGCCTCTCCCTGAATGCGATTGGCCAACCCATTTCTGGATTCTTTGCTTGGGAGGCAGCCTCAAAAACGGCATATTTAGATGTGTCCACTTGTTCCGGTATAGGGGTACTGCAGGAACATGCGCGTCAACCAAGTTTGACTTCCACCTTTGGCACAGGAATCCTCATTCAGCATGCAATTCAAAAAGGAGCGAAGCGCCTAATTTTGGGATTGGGTGGATCTGCGACCATTGATCTGGGTGCGGGTATCTTACAGGCCTTGGGCTTTTTATTTTTGGATCAAAATGGAAGAGAGATCCCGGCTTTTTCACCAGAGTTTTTAAATCGATGCAGGCATATCCAACGGCCCTTAAGGCTTCCTGAAGTTGCCTTTACCTTTCTCTGTGATGTAAAGAATTCCTTTCTTGGGCCGAATGGAGCCGTTCGAATTTTTGGACCCCAAAAAGGGCTGCGAGAAGCAGAACTAGAGGCTACAGAAGTCAGTACTACAGATTTTATGGAGTTACTTCTGCGAAAATCTACCGATCCAATTTCAGATCAGCCATGCTTTGGCGCAGCTGGAGGGATTGCATTCGGTTTAGCTCAGTTTTTCCCTTATCAACTCGAGTTTGGTGCCCCTTATTTTTTTAAGCAGGTGAATCTTGAGGAAAAAGTACAGCAAGTAGATTGGATTCTCACAGGAGAGGGGCAATACGATCTTCAAAGCGAGGAAGGTAAGGCCTGCTTTCAACTGAAGGAACTTGCCCGAAAGTACAGTAAAAAAATTGCGCTGATTGCTTCCGGAAAAGAAGGACATGGGTCGGGGTTTGATGCGGTGCTGGAATTGCCACCACTTGATTTTTCGGATTCCGACTACAAAAAGAAAGCCCGAGAACAATTTCAAGGGCTTTTAAGGAATGCAATTGCAACTCAGGTATTTGGTTAATTACACGCGAATGTAATCCCCTTTCCAGTTTTTGATTTGTTGCTTAATTTCTTTGGAGGATAATTTTTCTGCAATCGCTCGATCCATCAAACTTAGAAGTTCTTCGTCACTTGCAAATCGAAGTCCAATAATTTGCCCCAGTCTCAATTCCCGCTCTTTTTCATCAAACCTCTTTCCAGTCAGGTGGAAATAGCGGTTTCTCATCTCATTAAGGATGATTCGATTTTGAAGAGTAAGGGCATACGAGCGAGCCAGTAAAGGTAGCAACACCACAATGAATGCTCCTATAAATAGGTAAGCACTTTCTAATGCTGCGTCTTGGGAGGAAAAATCCAGCTTGGCGATCGTCCATCCAAAAAAGACAGTTGTTAGCGGAGTAAGTACAAAGTGGTGGAAAGGATGGTAACGAGTGTGGTTTTCGTAGCGTTGGGTTTTCATAAGGAGGGATAAAAAAAGGAGGCTTTGGGCCTCCTTTGGTTGGATATATTAATGATCGCTTTTCTTTTTCTTTGCAAAGGTGTTTCGTGCATCCATTGCAGAAATTCCCGCGCCAATCCCAATTAGGGAGCATACAATTAATAAGAACAACTGTGCTCCTGACATTAGAGGAGAACTAAATATTGCTACTAGGATCATACAAGTTTAATTTCTTAGTGAATAAGTGGTAAAGATAGACTAGAGGCTTCAAAATAGCAAGCCAGAACCGCTGACCCTTGTCTTAGCAATTAATCCAAGTCGTCTTCAAATTCTTCTTCGTCCTCGAAGTCATCGAAATCATCGTCTGACTCTTCTTCGTCGAAGTCGACAATGTTGTCATCCAAAAATTCGTTGTCTTCATCGAGGTCATAACCGTCCTCAAAATCGTCTTCAAACTCATCCTCCTCCTCAAACTCATCCATTTCTTCGAATTCTTCTTCAAAATCCTCCATAACTTTCTTCAAAAGGGTTTTTATGATTCAACGATACGAAATAAACCAAAAAATTAATTAGACCAATAGGGGCGTCTTTAATTTTTTTTCAATTTTTAGTACTTCTAAATTCGGCTGAGAAGCAATCCACTTTCCTCTCAATAAGTTAGCCCAAACTTGTAGGTAAAAAATCACATCTTCTCGCGAATTTTTATTGAGGGAATCTCTTCTTCCTTTTTCCATTTGCGACAAGATTTCCGGGTCGGACAAGCGTTCGAGGTGACTCAAATCGTTTAGGCTTACCCCTTTTTCAAGCATTTTGGTCACAATCAAATCGATTGGGTAGCCACTTGTCGGGCAGTAATCGATCAATTGCTCATTCCAGTCTCCATGGCGTTGCATGGCATATTGATGGATTTCAGCCCGCGAAAATGGAGTTAATTCCTGGGCTAAATTCCCGCAATTGCAGGCGCCCATATGTCCCCATTGGTAAGATGCCCCTTGCTGAAGTTTGGATGCCGTACGTTCCAATGCGGCGATTAATTCTGGATTTGCTGTGGCCATGTCTTGCTTTTTCGGTTTAACCCAATTCAATCGAGATGGTTTTAATTCTTGGGACTAATTTCAGGTTCACACCTAATTTACGCTAGATTTTAAAATAATAGAATCCCCATGGGGATTTTAGGAAAATTTTTCTTTGCCCCGAAGAAGATCAAAAAATAGCATGAAATCAGATGCAAGGCTATAAAATGGATAGGTGAAGGTCGCGGGTTTATTTTTTTCAAAAAAGAAATGCCCCACCCATGCAAAACCATATCCTAATACTGGAATGGCTGCGAGCCAGATGTATTGTGCCATTGCGAGGGCTGTCACCAACACCACTAAAACCAATCCTGTACCTATAAAATGAAGAACGCGGGAGGTAGGGTTTTGATGTTCAGTTAAGTAATAGGGATAAAATTCTTTCAAGGAGCTGTACTTCTTTTCCATGCTTAGTTCTTTTGGATAAAATTGAATTCAAGAAAGGTAGTTGTCGTTTTCTCTAAGGCCTTTAAGGTAATTTTTGTTTTGCTTTTTGGAGACGATACTTCGGTCACGCCCGTGAGGGTCATCAAGGACTTTTCTTGGCTTGGGTCGATTACATCGAGGATTACCTGAAGCAATTCGTATTTGGTAGTGGTGACTGTTGAATTAAAGTTGCGCATCATGGGATTAAATAACCACGGGTCATACATACGCATCCCCCAGAAAGGATAAGGATTCATGGTATTCAGGCGTTCCCGTTGCCTCATGTCTTCATTGGAATGGTAGCGGATGACCAAATCAGGCTTCTTGGCATCATAGACAAGCCCTGCCGCTAGCAATTGGGTTTCTAACGCTTCTTGCACTTGCTGGTCTAATTTGGGATCTGAAAAGCCTGGAATGCCTAATTCTTTATTGACCAACACAAAACTTTGATACGATTTTTGAAAAGGGATCTCCCTATTTTCTACAAATACCTCAGTTGAGTTGCAGGAAAAAAGCAAGCCACCCAGGAAGAAGAATAAAATAGGTGCAATTTTCAGGTTCATGCAGGGAGTAAATTTCATTCGTTTGCTGGTCAAAGGTGAAGTTACTTTATCTTTTTCATGAAAAAAAAACGAGTATTCTTGCTAATGTGTTTCTGTCTACCACTATGAATGTTATTTTTGACAAATTGTACCCATGAGTAGACCTGATTTTGACGATATCTATATGGAATTGGCGGTAAATCTCGCCAAACGTTCGCATTGCATCAAAAAGCATGTGGGCGCTGTATTGACGAAGGATACCCGAATTATTTCAATTGGCTACAATGGTCCTCCGGCAGGTACGCACAATTGTGATGTGGAATTCCCCAGTGAAGGCTGTGCTCGGGATTCCAAAGGCAGTTGCTCCTTGGCTTTGCATGCTGAGCAAAATGCGATTCTCTACGCGGTAAAAAATAATACATCCGTAGAGGGATCTACGCTATACGTGACCTTGGCGCCTTGTTTGGCTTGCGCGCGGATTATTTTTTCCATGGGAATTTCCAAAGTGGTTTACCTTTTTTCCTATGCCGAGTACAAGGGAATCGGATCGGATGAGGGCGTTGACTTCTTGGTCAAATTTGGAGTAAATGTGCAGCGTTACAGCAAGGCCCTGGAAGTTAGCGATACCCTGATTTAAATAAAGTTGACTTCGGGATGCAACTGAATCCCAAATTTTTCAAGTACTGAGGCCTGAATCTGTTGCGCTAGGCTTTTAATTTCTTCCCCACTGCCATTTCCATAGTTGACCAGCACCAGGGCTTGCTTGACGTGTACCCCCACATCACCGATGCGTTTGCCTTTCCATCCTGCTTGTTCGATCAACCATCCTGCGGCCACCTTAACTCCCTCTGAACTAGGATAACCTGGAATGCTGGGATAGCTCGATTTCAATGCTTCAAATTGTGAGGCTGGGATAGTGGGATTTTTAAAAAAGGAGCCAGCATTCCCAATTTCTTTAGGATCCGGGAGTTTGGATTGTCGTATTTGAATAACCGCATCGCTGATGTCACGAATGCTGGGCTGATCAATCCCATTGGCGGCAAGCACCTCTCGAATGGCTCCATATTCCAAGTGGAAATTAGGAGTTTTCGACAAGCGAAAAGTAACTGAGGTAATCACGAATTGCTCTTTGAATGCTTGTTTGAATACGCTTTCTCGGTAGCCAAACTGACATGCTTCTGCATCAAAAGAATGCATTTCCAAGGTTTCTCTGTGCAAGGCTTGGAGACTTTCAAACACATCCTTGATTTCTACACCATAGGCTCCGATATTTTGCATGGGCGAAGCGCCAACTGTGCCTGGAATTAAGGAAAGATTTTCTAGGCCGGCCCAATCCTGTGCAATGCAGTGCATCACCAACTCATGCCATACTTCTCCAGCACCTACTTCTACCAAAAGATGGTCTCCTTCCTCTTTGACTAGGTGGATGCCCTTGATTTCTAGTTTAATCACTAGCCCTTCCATGTCTCGAGTCAGCAGGATATTGCTACCGCCTCCCAGGATAAATACAGGTAATTGCTTTTCTTTTGCCGCAATAAGGGCAGATTTTAGTTCGGATAGGGTCCCAACAGCAGTAAAAAATTTGGCCTTTTTGTCGATTCCAAAGGTGGTAAAAGGTTTCAAAGAAATGTTTTCTTGTATCTTCATGGGCCAAAACTTATTCTGCGAAGTAAAGAAGTTTTTACGCCATTGTGAAATGGATTGGCAGAAGGATCTATTCAATTATGAAAGAATTAATCATTCAAGGGGTACACATAAAGGCAGGAGAAAAAGCCAATATCAAAATCCCTATTGCCAAACTCCCAACACATACGCTGATTGATTTGCCCATTTTTATCCGTTCTTCTCAGCAAGAGGGTCCTGTGGTATTGATTAGTGGGGGAGTGCATGGAGATGAAATCAACGGGATTGCTACGGCGAAGAAACTTTTGGAAACTTTTGATCAAGAACTTGACCTACTTCGGGGCGCTGTCATTGTGATCCCGGTAGTCAATATTTATGGGTTTCTATCCAACAGCCGTACTTTTCCGGATGGAAGAGATTTGAATCGAAGTTTTCCTGGAAGCAAAAAGGGATCCCTGGCTTCCCGAATTGCCCATATTTTAAGTGAGGAAGTATTACCCCATATTGATTTTGGGATAGACTTCCATACTGGTGGTCGCATGATTTCCAACCATCCACAAATCCGTGTGGATTTTAAAGATAAAATTGGGGTAGAACTTGCCAAGGCTTTTGGAACCCACTACGTGGTCCATTCCAAGCACATTGATAAATCCTTCCGTAAAACGGCTTACAAAAACAAAAAGCACTTGCTGGTCTACGAAGGTGGCGAATCCATGCGCCTAGATCAATACTCCATAGAAGAAGCGATTACGGGTACCAAACGCCTGTTGCACCACTTAGAAATGATCCATTCCCCTCAAATCCTTCAAACTACACTTGTTTTGAAAGAGAGTACTTGGATTCGAGCCAAGGCTTCTGGGATTTTTTCTTGCGTGGCTCAACTTGGGGATTTTGTGCGAAAAGGGGAGGTGTTGGCTTCCATTTCAGATCCCTATGGACAGGTGGTGGTTCCGATCAAAGCCACAACTACAGGACACTTGATAGGCGTAAATAATAATCCTGTCGTGAATGTTGGCGATGCCTTACTCCACGTAGGTGAAGAATAAGGAATGGATTTTCTAGAAAAAAAAAGGCCTCGTAACTACGAGGCCTTTTTGCTTAACTGAAGTAGGTTTTTAATCCTTCAAGTTTCTCAAGTAATACTTTTTCTGTAATTCTGTAATCACTTGTCTTTGATAGACTTGTGTTAACTGAAAAATAGTACTTTATCTTCGGTTCGGTACCTGAGGGTCTCGCGGAAATTTTGCTTCCATCTGCCAGGTAGAATTGCATGACGTTAGATTTATCTAGGTATAAAACTTCTGTTTTTTGTGTTTTTGGATAATGGATGCTTGCATTTTTTACATCGTAAATCTTCTCTACAGCGGAACCATTCATCTCCAGCGGTGGATTGGTTCGGAACAGATTCATCAAGTGTTGAATCTGTTCTGCACCGTCTTTTCCTTTCTTAGTAACTGAAATGAGGGCTTCCTTGTAAAACCCAAATTTCTGGTAAACTTCAGCCAGCACTTCAAACACGTTTTTACCTTGCGTTTTGTAGTAGGCTACTGCTTCCGCCACGAGTGCACAGGCGCTCACTCCATCCTTATCACGAACGAAGTCACCAACTAAGAAACCAAACGATTCCTCTCCACCGGCTAAGAACTTTTCTTTGCCTTCTTTTTGAAGGATGATGGAAGCAATATTCTTAAATCCAGTAAGGACATTGTAACAAGGTATTCCGAAACCTTCTGCAATTTTATTGATCAATTCGGTGGTCACGATGGTATTCACCATAAAGTCTTTTCCAGTCAAAAGACCCAATTCTTGCTTACGAGAGAGTAGGTAATAGACTAGTAGCGTTCCGGTTTGATTGCCATTGAGGAGTTCGTATTCCCCTTTTTCATTGGGAACTACTGCTGCATAGCGGTCCCCATCCGGATCACAGGCAAGGACAAGGGCTGCCTCTGTCTTTTTACCCAAGGCTACAGCTAGTGTAAGTGCTTCAGGCTCTTCTGGATTGGGATAAATCACTGTTGGGAAGTTCCCATCAGGTTCGGCTTGTTCTTGGACCACTTGGATATTTTCAAATCCAAAGGCCTTTAGTGCAGCTGGAACCATTTTGCCGGAGGCGCCATGAATGGGAGAAAAGACTATGGGCATGGACTTCTGAGCCTGAATTGCCTCCTTTGAAAGGCTTAATTCCTTTACCTTTTCCAGGTAAATCGCATCAAAATCTTCCTCAATGAAATGGAGGAGCTGATCCTGCTTGTTCCAGTTGACCTGATCAAAAGAGGTGATTTTTTGTACTTCTTTGATGATGTTGGTGTCGTGCGGGGCCACTACTTGGGCTCCATCTTCCCAATAAGCCTTGTAGCCATTGTATTCCTTGGGATTATGTGAAGCGGTAATCATAACCCCAGATTTGCAACCAAAATGTCTGACCGCAAAAGAAAGCATGGGAGTTGGGCGCATTTCTCTAAAATACATCACCTCAATGCCATTTGCAGTAAATACATCTGCCGTGGTCATTGCAAATCGTGTGTTGTTGATTCTGCTGTCGTGGGTGATGGCTACCTTGATTTTTTCGCCTGGGAAGCAAGCGATCAAGTAATTGGCCAAGCCTTGTGTAGCCATGGCTACGGTGTAGACATTCATCCGGTTGGTACCCACTCCCATCAGTCCACGCAAACCCCCTGTACCGAACTCCAAATCTTGGTAGAATGAATCAATCAATTCGGTTGGATTCGTGGCAATCAATTCTCGAATGCTCGCCTTGCTTGCCTCATCAATGGAACTGGCCAACCAACTTTCAGCCTTGTTTAAAATAGAAGAATCAATGGAACTCATGGGATATAAAAATAGGGTTAAGTACTACAATTTAGGAAAAATGTCAGGAGTTGTACTAAGCCTGAGCGGCCTATTTACGTAATCCTGAATGTGATTTACAGATTTCCTCTAAGCTGTTGCTCACGCTCGATGGATTCGAACAAGGCTTTAAAATTCCCTTTTCCGAAGGAAGTGGCCCCTTTTCGCTGGATAATTTCAAAGAATAGGGTAGGTCGATCTTGAACGGGTTTGGTAAAAATTTGAAGTAGATAGCCTTCCTCATCTCGATCTACTAGGATATTGAGTTCTTTTAAAGGCTGCAGGTCTTCGTCGATTTTACCCACGCGATCCAATAAATCATCGTAGTAGGAACTCGGAACTTCTAGAAATTCAACCCCTCTTTTTCGCAATTCCCCAACTGTATGAATGATATCGTAGGTAGCGATGGCGATATGCTGCACACCTGGGCCCCCATAGAAGTCAAGGTATTCTTCAATTTGCGACTTTTTCTTTCCTTCTGCAGGTTCATTGATGGGAAATTTGATGTAGCCGTTGCCATTGGAAACAACCTTGGACATCAAGGCAGAATACTCCGTAGAGATGTCTTTGTCATCAAAGGTCAGGAGCAATTTGAATCCCATGACTTCCTCGTAAAAACTGACCCAGCGGTTCATGTCACCGAGTGCCACATTTCCCACACAGTGGTCAATGTATTTCAATCCGATGGACTGTCCAGCGTAAGTGCTTTTTCTTGGTTGGTAGCCAGGTAGAAAGGTTCCTTGATAGTTTTTGCGCTCGACGAAGGTATGAATGGTATCCCCATAGGTTTGGATACTTGCTACTTTTACTTCACCGTGCTGATCCTGCAGGGTTTTTGGTGCCTCGGCCGAAATAGCCCCTCGGCTCGTAGTTTCTTTCCAGGATTTCTCCGCATCATCTACCCATAGTGCCAATACCTTGACCCCATCGCCATGTTGACGAATGTGGTCGTTGATAGGATGGTTGGCCGTAAGGGGGGAGGTGAGTACCAATCGGATTTTTTCTTGCTTGAGGACGTAAGAGGCACGATCCTTTACTCCGGTCTCAGGTCCAGCATAGGCAATCAATTCAAATCCGAAGGCATATTGGTAAAAAAGTGCACTCTGCTTGGCATTGCCAACGTAGAGTTCTACATAATCCGTACCATTGATGGGGAGAAAGTCTTCAGTCATGGGCTGTATTTGGGTTAATTCAAGGATCAAAGGTAAAAAAGTCCGATTAAAATGTTTCTGCTTGGAACCGACTATTCCTGAGAATTTTCATTTAGCCAAAGGCTGATCCAAGCCATCAGCAAAAAAGAAAGGGCCCAGGTTCCGTAAACTGGATGGAAGCAGCACAGGATTATCAAAATGTAATAAATCGGTGCCAGCACAAATCCAACTAAAAACTTCCAAGTGCTTGTAAACACTTCATCTTCCATCTTAGGAGCGATGCCAAACAACCAAATCCAGTACAAGGGAAGGTGGAAAATCTTCATCAGTTTATTTCGAAGAGCGCCAAAAGTTTTTACTTGATAGGAAGTAGGCTTGCCGGAAAGAAAAAGGTCTACCTCCTGCTTGCTTGTAACATCTACTTGATTGGAAAGGAGCTTATCCAATGTTTCGGGATACTCCGCATTTGGAATATCTACTACCAAGGACTTTAATGCCTGCTCCACTTTTTTGGTCAGTTTGAGGGCTTGGGTAGGGTCTGGGTCTACTGGAATGCTTTTACCTAGGCTGATTCGTACCTTCCCAGCGGATCTTTTGTGGGCGCTGTATTGAATGCCTATAGGTACCACCATTGGTTGAAGTTCGGGACACTCTGCTAAGGCTCCGTAAGCCATTCGGGTGAATCCTTTGCTGAGTGGTCGGATATTCCGAACTAGGCTGTGGTTTCCCTCTGCAAAAATCAGGACAGACCCTTTTTGCTGAAGGACTTTGTTTGTTTTTTGAAAAGTACCTTGATTTTGAGGAATGGTAGAAAAGCCATCCAAAACACGATAGACAGGCAGCATTTGAATGAGGTTCAATAAATACGCTGCTACCGGGTTTTTAAATACGGCTGCACGAGTCAAAAAATAGGGTCGAATCGAAATATGAGTGGCCACCAATAAGGGGTCAATTAGCGCATTTTGATGGTTGGCTACTAAAATAAGCGGCTGATTTTTAGGAATGTTTTCAAGCCCTTCCACCACGATTTTTTTGTAATAGATGTGCAAACCTATTTTTAGTAAAAATCGCAAAGTGGTGTAAAGCAAAGTTCTCATGCGTACTTTTTCCAGATTCTGGCCAAGATGATTCCAGAGATGAGGTGCCAAATTCCCCACCAGGCGGTAATTAATGCCATTCCCCCAAGTCCAGCGAAAAAACTAAAAATAAGGACAAGACCTAGCCCCGAATTTTGAATGCCTGTTTCGATGGCAATGGTTTTTACATCTTTGAAAGGCAATCGAGCTAGTTTAGCCGAAAGGTAGCCGCCACTTAATCCGATAAAATTATGTACCAGCACCCAAAGGAAGATGGCGCCGATGTAGGTTTTAAATAGTTCGTAATTGCCAAGAAGGGCAAGTAGTACCAAGGCTCCAAAAATGATCAGGCTGAGTGGTTTGATTGCTTTCGCTAACTTTTTAGCTAACTCAGGAAATTTGGAGGTGGTCCAAATTCCCAAAAGCAAAGGAATACCCAATATTAGGCCTATGGTCAAGAAGACTTCTAGCGTATCGAGTTGAACTTCTTGTAGGAGTCGGGCGGTGGGAGCATAGTTTCCGGCCCAAAAGGAAAAGTTAAATGGGGTAAGAAAGATCGCTGCAACACTCGATACCGCTGTTAAACTCACTGAAAGCGCGACATTTCCTTTAGCAAGACTTGTTAAGAAATTGGAAACATTTCCACCTGGACAGGCTGCTACCAGGAACATACCCAAGGCGATACTGGGTGGGGGATTGAGGAGTAGGATCAACACCCAAGTAAGGAAGGGAAGTACAAAAAATTGAGAAAATATTCCAATTACAAATCCCTTCGGGTTTTGGACCAGGTATTGAAAGTCTGCCCATTTCAACTCCAAGGCTACTCCATACATGATAATTGCGAGTGCAATATTGAGTCCAAGGAGGTTGTCTGGAGAAAAATTGAGTTGTACTGAATCTAGCGCATTGGGTGAAGCCATTGCCCTAAAATCCAGTTATTATTGGAAAAATCAAAATAATAGGGGAGGGATGACTCGGATTAGGCCGGTGGTGCTTCCCCTAATTTTAGTTTTCTTCGACCTTTCCTATTCCGCTTACTTCTTTTTTGAGGATTCTTGGATGTCCTGAATAGTTGACTTTTCCAATGCCATCTACCTTCAAAGAAAGATCGCCTGTACAATGAACCTCAACGTTTCCTATACCTGAACTAGTAACCTCCATGTCTTTGACAATTAGGTTGGAAGCATCCAAATTTCCAATACCATTGTTGGTGAAAAAGGCTCGATTTGCCTTCCCTTGAAGGTTGATATTGCCTACCATATCGAAGTTGGCATCGATTCGTTGTGCATCCAAGTCCAATTCCAGATTTCCAACCCCTGCACCGATTAGGCGAACATCAGCTACCTTAAATGTTCCTATAGTTTTCACATTCCCTACGCCATCGTAGTTCAGCTCTTTCAGGTCTTTCAAACTCAGGTTTATTCTGAGTTCCTTCTTGTCAAAAAAGTTGTCTTGTAAATCCTCTTCCATAGAAAGGGTAAGCAAATCCCCGTCTTGGTCAATCAATAATTTTTTAATCATGCTTTCATCACCCACCACTTCAATTGATTCTTGATCCGATTGGGTGAGTGTCAAATTGAAAACCCCATCTAGTTGAAGGCGAGTTACTCCAGTTAGGTTTTTTTTCTCCTGCACTGAGTTTGTTGAATTGGAATAATTTCTTTCATCACAGGAACTCGAAAGTAATAACAAGGGGATTGCGAGGAATTGGAGGATAGATTTCATAGCATGTTGGTTTAAAGAATACAAAGCCAAAAATAGACCAAAACTAAAATCCCCCTCAAAACAGTTTAAAGCTGTTTTTATTCCACTTCTCTGTTCGTTTATGAACAAGAAAAATCCAAGTTGTTCATTTTCGAAGGCCCAATTTAAGGGAAGTCAGTCTTCAATCGCCTTTTTAAAATTCCCAGCGAGTGAATACCCCGTAATTCTCTCGAGCCACTTTACTTGGTCCATAGGCATCAAAATTGGCACCTAACCCAAAGCCCACTGGTCCTTTTTTAAGACCTGCACGTAGGTAAAGAAAACTTCTGTTGTGGAAGCCTTCTGCCATGCCTTGATTGTAGGTGAGTTGCAGACGACTGTAGATGGACCATTTTTCGGTGAGAGCAGGCTTGTATTCGTAGAGTCCAAAAAACTTCACATTCTGAGCGCTACTCAATTGATAGGAAAGTACGCTGATGGCTAGAATTTCCTTAGTTGCCTTGCTATGGGTGATTCCAAGGGTGGTTCCAAAACCGGCAACTGAATTTGCTTCCCCGCCGGCTGCAAGGGAGAAACCTGATTTCCCCAAAGCATAGTTTACTTGAAATGGGATGACTACCGAATCGCCAAGTTTCTTGCCTTTGCCATAATTTTCGGAAAACACGGCTATTGCCAGTACGCTAAACTTGCTTTGAGGAGTGAAATTTCGTTTCATCACCAACTGATAATCCAAGCGATCATTTCCAAACATCAATTCCATAGGAAGAGGAGGAATAGGTGCTTGTGCTTTGAGTGAAAAGCTGAAGAAAAGAAAGAACAAGAGGGTCAATATGCCTTTAAAAACACGTAGGGATCGTCGCTTCATTTTTGTTGGAGTTAGATGGGCGGTTTGGGATTGTTTAGAAATGAACCCCAGTATGAAAATTCAGAGGAAGTTAATCCAATTCTCTAAGATCTACAGGAACCACGCGAGATACTCCTGCTTCGATCATGGTAATGCCATAGATGATGTCTGTGCTGGCCATGGTTCGCTTGTTGTGCGTGACGATAATAAACTGGCTTTCTGTACTAAATTTTTGGATGATCTGGTTGAATTTATCAATGTTGGCATCATCCAATGGAGCGTCCACCTCGTCAAAAATACAGAAGGGTGCAGGCTTTAAAAGGTAGATGGAAAATAACAAGGAGGTTGCCGTCAAGGTTTTTTCTCCACCGCTCAACTGATTGATAGTCAATGGTCTTTTGCCTTTTGGCTTCGCCATAATTTCAATGGCTGACTCCAAGGGGTTTTCAGGATCTACTAGGGTCAAATCGCAATCGTCTTGCTCGGTAAAGAGGGAACGAAACACACGTACAAAGTTCTCCTTAATCTTCCCAAATGCATCCAAAAAGGTTTCTTTGGCAACCAAGTCAATTTCTGATATGGTCGACAGGAGGGACTCCTTAGCCTTAATCAAATCTTCTTTTTGGGTAGTGATGAAATCGTAGCGAATCTTGATTTCATCGTAGGCCTCCATAGCCATGGGGTTGATGGGACCTATTTTTTCGAGACGATCCTTTTGCTTGTGAACCAATTCTTTGAGGTCTTCTTCTTTAAACCCAAGAAATGCTTCGTCTACCAAGGGATTTTCGGCCATTAGTGCTTCCAAGTCCAAATCAAACTCCACATTCAGCCGTTCCTTCATCCCAGACATTTTGAGACGGATTTCATTGATTTGGGACTGCAGTGCAAGCACCAAATCATCGTAGCCTTCCTTGGCTTTTTGCAAACTTCGGATGCGTGAATCCAGTTCGTCAATCAGTCCTCGGGTTCCGTAATAGATTTTCTCTGCTTCCGTCACCCCCAATTCAATGTCCTCTTTTTCGGTGTACAATGCGATCAATTCCTCATCCTTCACTTCATTGTTGTCCAGGAGCGACTTGATTTCTGCATCCAATTGTGCCAGTTCCTCTTGAGACTTTTCGATGCGCTCCTTTGAACTTTCAAAAGCGCTTTGCTTGAATCCAATCTCCTGCTCCGCATTGCTTACTCGATTCAACTGCTGGATGTAGGTGATATTTTCTTGGTTGAAAAGTTGAGATTTTTCAGCAAGCAATTTGTTGACTGCGTCCAACTCCTCAGTTAGCAGGATCAGTTGTTCATTTAATTCTTCGAAAAGGGCCTTTTCCTTGATAAGTTGGGGTTGGATTTGCTCCAAACTCTCTTCTAGGCTGGCAATACGCACCAAGATGTCCTCTCGCTTAGTTGCGTTGGAGGTAAGCAATTCTGAAAGTTGCTCTTTTTTGGTACGAACAGAGATGTATTCGGAATTCAGTGTCTGCAATTTCGCCTGACTTTCTTCTAGAGCCTTTTTGTAACTCAACTCCTTTAGTTTGGTCAGTTCACCCAACTTTTGATCCAGGTTGGCTCGCGAGGTGCTTACTTTTTTGTTCAGTTCCTTGATTTCCTTCTCTAATTTCTCCAGGTTCTTGGCTCTGCCGATTCGCTTGCCTTCAAATAAGCCTACCGAACCTCCAGAAAGGGAAAATTTCTTCTTGATGTACTTGCCTGACTCCGATAGAAAAACCCCTTCTTTTTGGTTTGGAAAATCCGAATAATCTCCTTGCACGATGTAGACATTGTCTAGGATAAAGTTGATGAGACGGCTGTATTTGATATCAAATTCAATAATCTCTGTAGCAGCGCGTGCATTCGGGAAAATCTGGGATTGGCTAGGAGAAAAATGTTCAAATTGGGATAGGATAAAAAAGTTGGCCTTTCCTCTGGCCGCATCACTGAGCAATTGGATGGCAGCAATGGCTTCCGCCTCGGTATCCACCACGTAATAGTTGAGGAAGGTTTCCAAGTAATTCTCGATGGTCACCCGGTACTTTTCATCCGTAGTAAGCAGGTCGGAGAGGAGAGGAACATCCTTGCCCCAACTTGGATTCTTTTTCAAAAATTTGATGGCTTCGGGAAATCCTTCCAGGTTTTCAACCAAGGATTTGGTCAAATTGAATTCATTCGTCTTCGAATCCAGTTTACGTGAAACCTGAGTTAACTCCTCTCGGATCATTTCAACGATTCGGTTTGTTTCCTCTACTTTTTGATCTTGTTCCTCTTGTTTTTGTTTGAGTAGGTCAAATGCCTGCTGGGCCTCATCCAGTTGAGACTTAATCTGAGTAAGGTTTTGTTCGAAATCTGCAAGATTGGCTTCTTGTGAACTATCGTCTGATGAGGTGCGCTCCAATTCTTGCTTCAGAGTAGACCATTGAATTTGCTTAATTTCAACTTCCTTACTCGCTTGGTAAACCTGTTCTTTGATTTGAGAAACTTGCTGACTGAGTTCCTTATGCTGCTCTTGCTTCGCTAAAGCGGCAGTTTTTTGAAGGTCGTAGGCTTCCCGTAACTGGGTCACAAGTACTTCTTTTTCTGCTAAAATCTTCTCTGCTGCTTCTTTTTCCTGTTCGAGGGATCGAATCGCAAATGCTGCACGATCATTGGATTTGCGATCTTGATCAATTTGTTCCCGTAATGCTTGGGACCGATCCTCCAAAAATCGGAGGCGCTCATTCTTTATTTTCTTATCCGATTCAAAGGTCCGGATTTTGTTGACTTGTTCGTTGAGGGCTTTTTGTCTCGAAGCGAGTAGTTTTTCTTTCCCAATCAAATCCGCCTTAGCCGCACTCAATTGTGCATCCAAATCTGCAATTTGGGACTGTATCTCCAACTTCTGATCAGCTTCCTGTTGGATTTTGGTTTGTGAGTCTAGCAATGCAAGTTGCAATTGCTCCAAGGACTTCTTGGCCAGGTTGATGCTGGCCACTCGGTACTCCGCCTTGATTTCAAAGTACTTGGATGCTTGTTTGGCTTGCTTTTCTAAGGACTTTAAGTTTTTATCGATTTCAAAAAGCAGGTCTTCCACACGAGACAGGTCGGCGTCTGTATCTTCCAGTTTTCGGAGTGTCTCACGCTTCCGGTTTTTAAACTTGGAGATTCCAGCGGCTTCTTCAAACAGTTCTCGACGGGAGTTATTCTTGTCATTGAGCAATTCATCGATCATTTTGAGTTCGATGATTGCATAGGAGTTGGAATTGATGCCAGTGTCTAAAAATAGATTGGTGATATCCTTCAATCTACAGGTAACCCCATTGATTTGGTATTCGCTTTCCCCACTGCGATAGTACCTTCTGGTGATGGTCACATGCGTATACTCTGTAGGAAGCAGGTTTTTAGTGTTTTCAAAGGTTAGTGATACCTCTGCAAGATTGGTAGGCTTCCTATTTTTGGTGCCGTTGAAAATCACGTTTTCCATTTTATCAGAGCGGAGCATTCGTGATTTTTGTTCACCCAGTACCCAACGAATCGCATCCACCACATTGGATTTTCCGCAGCCGTTTGGACCTACTACACCTGTAATGCCTTTGTCAAAATGGATGACCATTTTGTCACCGAAACTTTTGAAACCTTTGATTTCCAGCTTACTAAGTAGCATTACTATTTTTTAGTGGGATTGGGAGTTCAAAATAGTTCGATTCTAGGAATTTGGCAAAAAAAACCTGGGAATAGGGTCTTATTTAAAAAGAAAAATCTGTTTGTTTTTCAGAAAATGGTTGGGCAATTCCTAATTACAACTTTTTGGAGTACCTTAACTTCATGGAATTCGGACAAATCATCTATATCGTAGCCATTGTGGCCTATTTCCTATATCGGGCCACATCAAAAAAGAAGGATAAATCCCATCCTGAAGGCGAAAATTCTGCTCCGGAAACTCCACAAAAAGGAATGACCTTTGAAGAATTACTTCGCGAGATTCGAGAAGCCCAATCTCCTACAGTGCCTGAAGCAGAAGTGGTGCCGGTACCCTTGCCCAAGCCAAAACCTGTTTATTCAGCACCAAGACAGAAAAAAACTGAATGGTACACCGAATCTGTTCAAGAAGCCGTAACGGCTGAAGGGGAAGATGTAGAGTCGGAAAGTTCGAGACGAAATGCGCGACAGAAGTTTTATGAGCAGACCGAGTCTACCATTGAGCCTACACTCGCTGCTCGGCCCAAGATTTATGAACTCCCCCAGGAAACTCGAAATCCCTATGCGGAATTGTTGAAAAATCCCAAATCTTTTCGGGATGCCCTGGTGGTAAGCG
>JACCDM010079133.1_pt1 | contig 21982 bp, 43 predicted proteins | sample 7445851 | NCBI WGS metagenome assembly JACCDM01 (sample SAMN15323438, study PRJNA562643) | freshwater metagenome | isolation source: river surface water | place: USA:Blue River Watershed | collected 2017-08-16
GCGCGATGGCGGCTACGTTCGCCATCGCGGCGTGGATCGACGGTCCCGCAGAAGCCGTGGCGGTGGCCGCGTGAAGCTCTACGTGGCAGTGCTCGACGTGCTCCCGTCGGGCGACCGACTCGCGCAGTGCGCCCACGCGGTCGCCGAAATCCACGCGACGCAGCCCGGTGCGTGCGCTGCGTGGCGGGAGGCTAGCAACACCGTCGTCGTGCTGGCGATGCCCGCCCGCGAACTCGCGCGACTCGCGGAGCATTAGGGCGCGGCGGCGTTTCGCGAACCCGATCGCAGCGACGAACTCACCGCCGTGGCGACGTTTCCCACGCCGGAGAACTCGCGCTTGCTGCGCCGCGCATCGCTGGCCCGGTGAATACCTGCCTCGTGCGGCGCGTAGTGCTCCGCATGAGGCAAGGCATCGCATCGTCTCTCACGAAGCAAATCATCGACGCCATCGCGCGAGCGAAGGAAACCGGCGAGCACCAGTGGCTCCCGATGGACACGCACAAGGTGTCCGCGGAACTCACCGTCGCGGAGGAGGCCGCGTACAAGCACGTCGAGGCGAACGGCGGGTCGCGCGAGTGGCTCCGCAAGGTCGACAATCGTCGCACCGGGCTCTGGATCGAGGTGCTGGAATCGTACCGCGTGAGCAAGGGACTCCCGCCGTACTGAGCGCAGCGGTGAATAAACTTCGGCAGCGCGCGTCTATCGCGGTGCCCCCGTGGCGCAGCGGTAGCGCAGCGGATTCTAAATCTGAACGTCGCCCGTTCAACTCGGGCCGGGGGCGCCACGCGCAATGCAGCGCGCAGGAGAGAAGGCAATGATGCACGAACTCGAACCACGTTTGCTGGTGCTCGAAAAGAAGTACGCCGCGCTGGAGAAGCGGCTCGCAGAAGTGGAGGCCCGCTTGAGAGTGCGCGAGGCGCAAGCGGAGGCCGACATCGAGTGCGACGCTGTTCTCAGCGACCCTACGAAGTCGAAGCGCGACTCGTTCATCGCGATCGTCAAGGGCGCCATGAGAATGCTGCTGGCGGGCGCTCCGGTTGCAGAAGCGAATGCTGCATACGAAGCCATCACTGCGAACCTCGACGCGCAAGTTCACCTTGCGCTCGACGCCACGATCGGCACGATGATGGGGTCGGCGGAATCGTCGAGAACGCCGCGCGAGAACGAGAACGTTCGCGGTCTACTCACGCAGGCGTCAGCGCTCGCCCGCGAGCACGGCATCACGTTCCGCGAACTCAACCTGCCGCGCCCCTGATCGCGCTACGACCCTCCCCCGTACACCGACACCGTTCCCGGCAACACGCCGTCAACGTCGGCCATCCGCACCCGCAACCAGAAGTGACACGACACGTCCACGATCGCGGGCCACGCGGTCGAGAACGTGGTGCCCGCGCCCGTCGGCGACACGGGCTTGCACTTCTCGGTGTACGCGGTGACCGCGCCCGCCGTGAGCGACGCGGCGTCGAGAATCAACTCGGGTCGCCAGTCCGCGTCCGTTGTGGGCGCTACCGTCGCTGGCGAGCGCGAGAGGTCGACTGCGATGATCGGTGACCCCGTGCCGCCGCCGCCGTTAGCCGTGTAGCGCACGTCGACCGCTGCGCGCGTGAAGTTCGCCACGCAGAACGGCACACCGACTTGCACGAGCGTGCCCGTGAGCGCGACGCCGTTCGCGATCGTAAAGAACGGCGAGAGCTTCGAGAGCACGCGGGGCACGTTACGCGCTCGTGTCGTCGGCCTTCGCCTCGGACGGGGCGGGCGCGACGATCGACTCGCGCTCCGTTGCGGGCGCCACCTCGACGGGGACGCTCGACGCCACGAGGGCGCGCAGGCGAGCGATTTCGGCGTCGCGCGGGTCGTCGAGCACCTTGCCACCGGGCAGTTTCGTGGTGCCTTGCTCGTCGGTGAAACGCGCGTGACCGAACCAGTGCAGCGCGCGGACGAGACGCCCGTACCGCGGGTGTTCGATCGCGGACTTCGGCAGTTGCGCGACGATCTGCGACGCGATGATCTGCGCGACGCCGACGATCGACACGAGGGCGATCACCGTCGGGCGATGGGCTTCGGGAATCACTGCGAGAATGGGGGCGATTAGGTCGTGCATGATGCCCACGGTAACACGAAAACGCGCAGGCGTGTTGATCCGTCGCAACACGGAGAATTGCAGTGATTGACGGGTGCTTGTGGCGCTCTAGGTGTTGTGTGCAAGCGATCCTCGCGCCGATGCGAGGAGCAACAACGCCACGGAAGGGAACCTCGATGCCCGCCAACGATCCCACCGACAAGGCCGCTTCGTTCCTCAACTGGCTCGCCGCAGGACGCGAGTTCTGCGACCCCGCGGACCTCGCCGAACTGCGCGGACGGGTGCTCACCCGCGAGCGTGCGTTTCTCGCCGCGCTGGAGGGCACTGCGGCCCCCGCAGCGCCCGCGACGATGCCTTCGGGCACGGTCGACCCGACGGGCAAAGCGGCGCCTCCTGAGCGCCGTGGCGGGGGTGCCCACCGCACCACGTCGGCGCTCATCCTCGAAGAACTGCGCGCCCACCCGAGCGCGTCGGCGCACGACCTGATCGAGCGCATCGTGAAGACCCACCCCGACGTTTCGACGGGTAGCGTCAACGCGGCGCTGTACCGCCTCTCGAACAGCGGCACCGTCAAGAAGACCGGGCGCAAGGGCGATTACCATTTCGCCGTCAAGAACGCGGCGTGACCGTTGCTGGCGACGGTGGTAGCGTGGCGTATGCCCGCCCGCATCACCGTCGCCCGCGTTCGTGCGATCTTCCGCGAGGAGCGAAAACGTTTCGCTGCGGTGTTCCCGCGACTCGCACGAGCGACGCTCACGATCGTCGATGCGCTATGCCTCGAAGGCGGCGAGTGCGAAGCGCGCGACCTCGCGCGGTGCTTCGTCGCCGACCTCGAAATCGAGCTACTGCGACGGGCGCTCACGTCGGAGGCGCGAGTGCGCGGATTACTCAGGCACGAATTATCGCACGCGGCCGATTTGCGTGTGCTGGAACCGGGGCGCGAGCAACGGGCCGACGATATCGCGGAGCGAGTGACGGGGGAGCGTGTGTACTACGACCGCGACGACGTGCAGACGACACGGCACGGAACGTACCCGAGGCCGAAGCGGTTGCGACGTTAGTCGGCGTTGTGGTTGAGCGACGATGCGATTGCCGCGCGCCGAGGGGTGTGTCCAGCACCATTCGGCCTATCGGGGGATGGCTTAATCGGCGAAAGGTGTAACTCCGTCGCCATCGTCCCAACGTTTCTGCTTGCATCGTCGCCCAACCGCAAGGCCGACCCGTCACCGACCGGGGTGGTGGGCGAAGAACTCGCCGCACAATTCCATGAAATCGTCGGACATCGTGCGAGGGTGCCACCCGTCCGTTGACCACGTTCCGAGTTTCTTGCCGCCGTGACGGAACAGTAGTCCCGAAGACTCGCCTCGGCGTAACGCTTCGGCGACCATGCCGACCGCGTGAGCGGCATCTTCGCCGTCCGGTGACTCGTCGAACGTGATGCTGATTGTGTGTGCCATAGCACGCATCGTTAGCCACCCGAAACGTCGGGCGCAACCGCTAGTCGGCCAGCATCGCGAAGAACACGAACGCCGTCGCGCCGATCATCGCACCCCACACGCCGCCCGCGCAGGCGCCCACCAGCCCGCCCGCGGTCACCGCGAGGAACAGGTCTACCGTCGCGCTACGCACGCTTGCGACGTGCGGGATCACGGGCGACTTGCACGTCGCGCAGCGCCGCACGCCGTCGCGCACGAACGTCTCCGACTCGCGCGGCGTGACGCCCGCCGCTGCGTAGTTCGGGCACTCGATGCACCAGCACTCGTGCCTCACGGTTCGCCCATTCTGCAAGGCACGCGGACCACGGCGGGTTCCTGCCACTCGTAACAGTACCGTGCCCCGTCGATCGTGGCGGCGATGCCCACGCGGACGCCGCCATCGCCACCGTAGCCCCACTCCGTGCGCTCCACCCACTCGCGGTAGGCGGGCGCCGCCGTGTCGGGCACCTCGCTCACGAGCCCCTCACCGGGCACGGCGATGTAACGCTGCACTCGCCCGTCGGGGAGCGTGAGCGCGACTCCGCGCCACCCGCGCACTGAAACGTTTGTGAGTTCGCACCAGAAGGGCCGTCGGCGACGGTGCGGCGAAGCGGGCACGTCGGCTCCCGCGTCGCGTCGCACGCCAGCGTCGGGCGCGTGGGCGAGCACGGGGCGCGGGCGTGGCAGCGCGGGCCGCTCGCGCTGGTGCGAGGCAAGCATCAGGTTGCCCGCGAGGGTGACGCCCAGCCCGCCGATGATCGCGAGGGCGAACTTCATCGCGGCTCCCTCCGCTTCGCGCGCCTAACGAGCCACGCATCACGCATACGGAGCGCATCCTCGTAGGTGAGAGTGTGCTCCTCCGTCGGGCCAGCGTCGATCGTGCGCCCGATCGCGTCGATCGCCCAAACGAACTTCGGCGGGAGGTCGGCGGGGCGCTCGCACTCGACGGCCTTCATGTTGTCGTCACCGTAGTAGCTCGGGCAGTCGCAGCGGAACCAGCGTTCCTCCTCCGGCATCGCGCCAGCGGGGTAGACGCCTTCGACGATGCGCGTGAGGCAGGCGTAGCGGTAGAGGCAGTCCCCGTGGTTCGCATTCAGTGACTCCGCGAGCCCCTCGAACGTGCCCGCGCCGCCGAAGTCAACACTGGCGCTCCCATCGCCGTTCGGTTCGTGGTCGCGGATCTGCACCATCGCACATACCCACACGAAGCGGAGTTCCTCGAACACCGGGCGAGGATCGACGCCGTGGCCGCAACCGAGGCAGCAACGATACTCGTCGCCGATGAACGTTTCGGCCTGCGTGATGGGTCCGTGCTCGTGCACCTCGTACTTGCAGTTAGACCAGAAGCACTCGAACAGTTCGTCGGTCTCTTCGTAGGCGGTCGTTGCGCTCGTGCCGTTCGGGTCGATCACGCACTGACCCGCGCCGAGTACCACGATCACCCCGCCGTTGCGCCGCGCGAAGATCGGCGGAACATCGTGCGACGAACTGTAGCGCCACGCTTCGATGGCCTTCATGCGCGCGACCGCGCAGGCATCGTCGGTCGCGGGCTTCGCTGCGCCGTCGGGATGCCAGTCGTCGGCGGCGGCATCGCGGAGTTCCGCGAGTCGGTCGTCGATCGACTTCGTTGCTTCGGCCTTGTTCACGCTTCACCCCCGATCACCGCGAGGCAAGTCTGCGTGCCGCTGGCGACCTCGGTGAACCCGGCGTCGGTCACGATCGCGTGCAGATGCTTGCGCGCGAGCGCCTCCCACTCCGCGCCCGACGCGAACGTCACGGTGCATTGGAAACCGCTGCTCGACCACGGGGTCGCCGTGTGCGGGTCGTGCGACGTCTCGAACGCCAGCATCGCGGCGTGGCCTACCTGCGCGAGCATCTTGCCCACGCTCATCGGAACGTCGCCGTTGACCACGATGCGGACGGCGTGCTCGTGGTCGGCGGCGGGGCTACTTGCGAGGTCGGCGACCGCGGCATCGTACGTTTGCAACTTCGCGAGCGCCTTCGGGCGCTCCGAGCGACGGCACGGCGCGAACACGGTGACGGCGCCCCGCGCGTGCGAGGGGAACCCTACCAGCGCCGCGAGCGCCTTGAGGTCGGCCCGCAGCGCGACCTTGCGGTACAGGTCCGCGCGCCACGCGGCGAACTGGCGGTTGTGCATCGTCTCGCGCGAGTAGGCGTTCATCACGCGACACACCGCCGTCGCGGCGTCGGAGAGGAGTTGCGTGAGCGAGTACGAGTGGCCCTTGCGGACCACCATGTACATCACTGCGTTGTCGTCGGTGCTCACGATTGGTTGACCTTGATGGCGGAGTGGTTCGTTGCGAGGTAGCCGATGCCGACACCGACGATGCCCGCGAAACCGGCGATGGCGAGGATAGTCGCGGCGTCCTTCGACAAGGTAATGCCGCGGAAGGCGTTGACCATGTTGTCGATCTCCTTGCTCGTGAGACCGCGAGGTTTCTTGCTCTCGGGCTCGACGATCGGTTCGTGCTTGATCGCGCGCTCCCACGCCGACGCGGCGATGTAGTCCGCGAGAAGTTCCTGCGATCTTGTCGGCGACGGTTCGTTGTGCGGCGGCGCGAGTCCCGCTTCGGGCTGCTCCGCTTCAGCGACCACGATCATGCGGTTGCGCACTCGCGTGGGGCGACGGCGACGGCGACGCGCGATGGCGCGCTGCGAGAAGCGCGTTGCCGCGAATTGCGGCGCGGGTTCGTCGCAGTCGGCGGCGGGTTCCGCGGTGGCGACCGAACAGGTTTCAGCGGTGACCGTCGGCTCGCTCGACCGTCGGCTCGCGAACCATCGGACGCACTGCGCGACGGCGAGGAGAATGGCGGTGCCGACCACGATATGCAGGTAGACCATCACGTTCACCAGTCGCTCCCGCCGCCGCCACCATCGAACCCGCCGCCACCGCCGCTCCAGTCGCTACCACCGGAACCGCCGCCGTCCGACCAGAAGAACCACCGCGTATCGCCACCGTAGCCACGGTCGCCGATGCGGTCGATCAGCGCACACGCCGCAGCGTGCAGAAGGTCGGCGGCGAGAAGGCCGGTGAGTGCGAGGGTTTCGCGCAGCATGGCGGTGAGACGGTGCGGGCGGGTTGCGTATTCAGCGGGCGAACCGGAGCACGTTGCCGCACTCCGCGCACGGCACGGTTTCGTCGCCGAGCGGAACCTCCGTGCGACGGCGCGTGCCCTTGTAGTCCGTGCACCCGCGGCACTCGCCGTACAGGGCGCCGTGCTCGTCGCCGTGCTCGACGTGGCGCGCAACGATCGCGAGTGCCTCACCGAGCGAGAGGTTGTCGCCGCCGTATCGTTCCGCGTGTTCCACCACGTCGTTGATGATCGAAGCGGTGCGCCGACGTTCGGCGATAAACATACCTTCGAGTTGCTCGTCGATGCCCATGTTGCCTCCCTAGAAGTACCGCGCCTTCACACCCGCGCGACGTGCCGCGCGGACGAACCGGGCGACGGCGCGAGCGAGCCCCGGCACCGAGTCGACGTAGTACGGCTTGACCGAGAACGTGACGTGCCACACGTCGGCGCCGCCGATCGTATCGCGCGAGTAGTGCAGCGCGGAGCAGTACGACCGCGCCATCGACCACGCATCGCGCATCGCGGCGTTCCGCCAGTTCGATCGCTGAATGTTCTCGTCGACCCACCGCGACTGCGCCGCGAGGTTGTCGGCGTACTCGCGCAGCCACGCCCACCCCTCGTCGCGTTCGGTCCGCTCGATGCCATCGGCGACGCCCCACCAGTCGTCGGCGTACTGCGTGACGGTGCCCACCATCGCCGTTGCGTAGGTGCTGGTGACGTTCGCGTCGTCGTCCCGTTGCTCGAAGATTTGCAGCTTCGCGCCGGTCCCGTCGCCGAACAGTTTGCCCACGCCGAAGTCGCCCGTCGGCCCGTACCCGTCGAGGTGCGCTGCGAGTTCCGCCGACGGCATCGGGTAGGGCTGCGCGAAGGCGTCGCGCGGCACGCGGACGGTGAGGCAGAACCGTGCGCCCCACCCGGTGTCGGTGGTGTTGCGGCGAAGGCGCGTGAGCGCGTGGCGGGGTTTCATGGTTTCTCCATCTGTTCCAGCAGCGCGTGCGCCATCAACCACGCGCAATTGTCGTGACTGTTCTTGCACCCGCAGAACAAGCACACCGTATCGCGTGCGTTGATGCGCAGGTTCGGTTCCATTGCGGCGACGCGCCGCACGAGTACATCGTGCAGTTCTTCGTTGGTCTCGCGGAACAGGTCGCGGACGTTGCTCACCGCGGGCCTCCGAGCGCGTCACACACGGCGTTGACGTACAAGATCGCCTTGTCGTGGTCGAGCGCGTCTTGATACCGCTCGCCTTCGATCGGGTCGGCGACGGGCACCCGCACGCGGGACTCCGCATCGAACGAGAGTTCCGAGAAACGATCGTAATCGAGCACGTCGCGGAGTTCTCCGAGAGTGAGCGCGCACTCGGGACCGAGCCCGCCCGCGACGCCGAGACGAGCGCCCGTGTTGAACAGGGGCCACGCTCGCGCGACCCTCGCGGCGAACTTCACGTCGACCACGGCGCCGTTGCCCGCTGAGAGGTCGAGCGGCGCGTGCCGCACGCCGGGGTAGGCGCGGGTGTAGACCATCGCGTCGGCGGGCACGGGTGAGTCGCCGAGCGCGCCGCGGTTGATTTGCAGGATCACCTCCACGTCGGTGAACGTCTCGGCGAAGCGGCGAACCACTGCGGGGTCGGGCGACACGACGTTCAACTGCACGCCGCCGATTTCGTTGTCGGTCACGAGCGTCCGCAACTCGGAGGCGAGTTCGTCGCCGGTAGCGCGGGTGTTGTAGTGGATCACGGGCCACGCTCCTGCGTAGTCGATTGCCCGCGCGAGTCGATCCACGTCGCCGTAGAGCGGGTAGCGACGGTTCGTGGTGGCCTCGCCGCGGAGCGTCTTCGCGCTCACCAGAATGCCCGCCATGAGGCGGTGCGACGGGGCGCGACGGCGGACGATCGCCGCGCACTCCGCGATAGTGAGAACGTCGGCGTCGCACACGACGCCCGTGATGCCGATGTAGGGTTGTGCGATGGTCACTTGCTTTCTCCTCGGTCCCTTGCCAGCCCGTCGCGTGCGGCGTTGTCGTCGCGCATCGACGTCGTGAGTGCGATCACGCGAGCGCCGTCGAGGCCGTTGTCGATCAGAAACGTAGTTCCGCCGAACTCGCCGCTCGTGGAGCGGAAACCGTCGGGCGATTGCTCCGAAACGCACTTCCATCGCGGCACGAGCGAAACGTCGCGGATCAGCGTCGCGCCGTCAACGACGCCCCACGCGCAGAAGCGTGCGCCGTACACTTCGCAGACCATGATGTAGTCCGCGATATCGCCGAGACCAGCGCGGTGCAGCGCGACGCAGAGTTCGGTGCGCGCCTCGAAGAACGACTGCACCGTCGCGTCTTCGGGGCACTTCGTGTGCTCGCGGCCCTCGCGAACGTGGGCCACGAGGCCGTCGAGAACGCGGCTCACGGCGCGCTCCAGAAGGCGTTGAGGAGCGCGACGAGGCACGCGGCGAACGCGAGGTGGCGACGATACTTGCCGTCGTTCGTGAAACTCGCGACGAAGGCCACGAGGAACACCGCGAAGATGCCGAACGCCGCGCGAAGGATCGTCGGCGACGGAGCGCCGAAGAGGCGCACGAACGCGAGCGTGATGGCCGCGGCGCCGCCTCCGACGTTGAATGCCGTCGCGACGATGGCGAGAACGCCGCGCTGGTTGTCGGTCTGCGCGAAGGCGTTCGCGAACGCAATCGCCACGAAAACGAGGGACACGATGGTCACGTAGAGGTTCATGCGCCTTCTACGCTCGGCGCAGCGCAGTTCTTCACCACCGCGACGAGTTCGCGCAACTTCGCGGGCTCGAACCGATAGAAATCGCGCTGGCGGCGCGGGAGTTCGCGGGCGATGCTCGACGCCACCAGAAGCGCATCGGCGCCCGCAGCGACGAGCCCGCCCGCGTTCTGCACGTCGACTCCGCTCGCGACGGCGACGCCGTAGCGCGGCCCCACCGCCGTGCGGATCGCGCGCACCTTCTCGGGGACGCACGCAATCCCCGTCCCGTCGCCGCTCGTGGTGAGAACGTCGGCGCCCGCGTCGGCCTCGGCGAAAGCCGCCTGCACGATATCGCGCGGCACGTTCTGATACTTGAACGCGACACCCGCGAAGTACAGCGCCCGCCACACACCGTGGATCGTGGTGTGCTTCACCGAGCCGTCGGCTGGCGAGTCGCACCACACAGCCCGAACGTCCCACGCGCCGCGCTCGTGCAGGTAGTCGTAAGCCTTCATCGCGGACTTACCGAGAAGGTTCACGCCGACGAACGGACGATCGTGCCCGTCGGCGATCAGCGCAGCGGCGCACGCCTCCGCGCAGTTGACGGTGAGGTAGGCGTCGCCGTCGTGCGAGATCACGAACACGCCGTTCGCCCCTTCGGCGAAGGCACTGCGCGCTTGCGCGACGCAGAGTTCGAGCGTCGAAATGTGAATGACGGGGAGGAGGGCGCACGGCGCGCCGAACGTCGAGGCGATGGGATTGCTCACGCGAGTGTGACGGGCGAACGCCGCGCCGTATTCACCCTCGCGCGAACGTGTGGTAACGTCGCACCATGCCGTCACGCCGAGCGAAAACACCCATGCCGACACCAGCGAAGGCTCGCGAACTCGCGGAGGCCGCAGTGCTCGCCGGACGTGTTCTCGGCACTGGCGGAACGGCGATCGTCTACGCATCGCCCTCCCCCGCGTGGGTCGTGAAGGTGCCTCACACGAAGGGACGACTCTCCGCTGCGTCCCGCACGGCGATTGCGAGTGCGTGGAAACACGAAGCGAGCGTTGGGACCACGTTCCGAGCGTTGCCCTCGATCGCGCGCACGGTGCTCACGAGCCTCCCCGATGGAACGCCCGCGCTTCTCATCGAGCGTGGCGTTCCCGTCACTGCGGAAACGCCCGTTACGCCTCGCGATGCCGAACGTTTCGCTGCGCTGGAACGCGACTTCGAGAAGGTGCGACTGGCGGGGTGGAACATGCGCGACCTCCCCATGCTCGCACGAAGGGCCGACGGTTCTTTTTTCACCGCCGACCTCGGAGCGTGGGCGAAGCGCAAACGTGGCGAGGTTTCCGACGTGGCGGACTCGCTCGATGGCGCAATGGGGTTCGTGATGGAACCGTTCGCGGAGTCGCTCTCGACGCTGCGAGAGCAGGAGGAAACCGGCCACCCGTGGCTGGCGGCGACGATCGCGCGCAGGCGACGTTTCGGATTGCCGGTCTAGGTCACTTGCCGCCGAAGTTGAAGGCGACTTGCTTCGCCTTGCGCGAACCCTCGCCGGGGGCGGTAGCTTCCATGCGTGCGACGATCTTCGCGACGTGCTCCGGGTTGCGCTCGACGAGAATTACGCGCCGACCTTCGAGGAGTGCGGCGGCGCCCGTGGTTCCGCTGCCCGCGTGGCAGTCAAGGATCACCTCGCCTTGCTCGGAGAACAATCGTACGAGTTCGCGCATGAGGCGCAGCGGTTTCTGCGTTGGGTGAAGGCGAGCGGCGCCAACCTCGTCGGGCGCAAAACCGTGCGTCCACACCGCGACGGAACCGCCGCCGTTCCATCGTTTGCGGCCCTCACGATGGGCAATGGCGATTGCGTCGGCCCCGGTTCCGGGGCGGTCTCCGGTGAATTGCGGTGACGCTCCGCTACGAATCCACACGCCAGCGCGTATCCACGCATGGTGTTCGGCATCGCCGACGAACGATGCTGCTTCATACAGCGCGAGTTGCTCCGCAGCACAGAACGCGAGGCACCACCGCTTCGATACGTCGATCGAACGATTCCACCACTGGTAGTCGTCGAGGGACGCGAAGGTGACCGTCGTTTCCTTCTCTAACTTCCCCCCCCTCGCCTTCGCTCCCTTGTGCGTGCGCTCGTTGTACGGCGGGTCCGTCAGTGTCACGTCGATTGCGCCGTCTGCGAACGTAGCGAGAACTTCATCCCGCTCGCCGCAGACGACGCACCACGTCGCCCGCCCTTCGATCACGTCGATGGGCGTCGCGTCTCTCACGCCTGCGGCCGGTTCGCGTGAGCGAGGAGGGCGTCGTGCATCGCGGCGGCGTGCGAGGCGGTCGCGTCGTCGATGTACTGGAGCCGCGCGGCCACGTCGGCGTCGTGCGTGGTGTCGGCGCGGCGCGCGAGCACGGCCACGAGCATCGACGCCACCGCGTTCCGCTGCGCGATGTTCGCCGTCGGGTTCGGCCCGTCGTCGGTGAGCACCACGAGCGCGTGCTTCACGATCTCGGCGCCTACCTCGCGATGGTTGCCCATCGTGGTGCTGTCGTACGGCACCGTGGGCACCGCGGCGATCACGGCGTCGGCGATCTCGGCGAACACGGCGTTCACGGGCTGCTCGCGAGCCCTTGCCTTGAGGCCCTGAAAAATGCCGTGCGCGAGCACGAGCATCGGAGCGGGGTCGAGCAGGCACAGGAGCGCCCGCGAGAGGCACACGGCGTTCTGCGCGGCGGCGTCGGCGTACGCCGCCATCGCGGCCCGCTGCGCGCAGACGGCGCCGAAGCGTTCGCACTCGGCGGCGAGTTGCGCCTCCGTGTAGATGGGCACCTCGGGCGTCGGTGCGGTGGCCTCGTCGGCGGGCGGCGCGATCGTGGGCGCGAGGGCGAGTTCGGCGGCGGCTTCGGGAGTCTGTTCGGTCGTCATCGTGGTCGGTCTCTCCTGCGGATAGGTACGTTTTCGGTCGCGCGTTTATTCACGCGGCGAGGGATGGATCGTTCACGCGGCGCCGCCGCGCGACGACACCATCGCTTCGGGGCGGCGCGGGAGCACGTTGCAGAGGGCGCCAGCGACGCACGCGAGCGCGTCGAGGGCCGTGTGCCAGTCGTCGGCGACGTTCTCCGGCGCGGGCACTGCGCGGGCGGCTTCGGTGAGTTCACGCATCGTGAGCCGCAGCGCGTGATCGTCGACTTCAAGATCACTGAGAACCTGCCCCGCACCGCCGTGGGCCAAGTCCACGTTGATCCTGAGTGCACCCGCCACTGCCCCGAGCCACGCGAAGAACAGTCGGGCCTCCGGCGTTCTGAGGTCGACGCCTCGCGCGTTGAGCGTCGAAACTATCCTGACGATACGACTGAAATTCGTCATCGCAGCCCCTCGATGTAGGCGCGAACGTGACTCGGGCACACCGACCCGTCGCTGGTGCGCTTCCACTTGCCGCGCTCGTAGACGTCGGGCGTGATGCCCTTGATCGTGCTCGCGTTGGCGTTGTGACGCACGCCGTCGGGCGACCACAACGACACGTTGCCCTTGCCGACGGACCATCGCCACGCCGCGCCGTTGACCACGATGCTGCGCGTTCCGGTGGCGGGCACGCGCGGCGTTCTCGGCTTCGGTTGCCTCACGCGACGCTCCCGAGCATGGCGCTGAACCGCGCCTTGAGCTCGACCCACCTCGGATCGTCGGCGTTGACCTTCGCGTCGAAGTTGCCGTCGACCACCATGCGAACGATCATGCACGACTCCGTGTACCGTCCGAGTTCGGCGAGCACGGAGTCGGTCGACTTCGCGAGGTGCAGTGCACGCGCATCGTCGGCGTCGATGGAGCCCGACGCGAGCGTGTTGAACAGCCACGCCACGAGCACGCCCACGCCTTCGGGCGAGTCGACGTGCCACACGTCGATGCAAGCGCCGCCGCCGTACGTTTCGAGTTCGGCGCCTGTGAGCCCGTTGCCGTAACCGTGCGCGCGGACGACTTCGCCCACGCGATCGGCGAGCGAGTGGTCGCGCATCGAACGCGGCAACTGCGGGTGCAGCGCGTCGGCGAGGCTGCGCGCAATCGACACGGGCAGCGGCGGGTCGATCGTCGCCACGGTGTAGTAAGAACCATGCCTATCCGGTTAGCACCCAACGCCCGCGCGCGCTGAACAGGGCATCTAGCGTGCCAGTCTGACGGGTCGGTTTGTGGTCTCGTCGGTCGGTTCCGCATGACGCGATGCGTCGGCGCGCGCTCGAAAGTTGAGCCGCGCGCGCGACCCGTCGCACCCTCCCGCCCACGATGCGCAAGCCCGTGGAGCTCACCATCCCCGAGACGCTCGATCCCGTTCACGCGGCCCTGCTTCGCGAGCATCACTTCGAGACTGCGGGCCATATCGCGTTCGTGATGCGTGGCTTCACGTATGACGGGATGCGCGTCCTCTACGCGATCACCGATCCCGCATACACGCGCGTGGTCTACGTAGGCGACAGCGAGGTAGGACGCAACCTGAAGGGGCGGCTGAAGGACCATCTCGACTCGCGGAAGATGGCGGGCCACATCGAACGCGAATCGCTCGTGTTCGTTCACGTCATGGTGACGGAGTACATGGTGCTGGATCGTTTCGAGGAAGAGACGGGCTCCATGCCGTTGCTCAACGTGGCGAAGGCTCCGAAGAACGCCGGGGGGCGGCGCTACAAGGTGAACGGCAGGGCGGCGATGGAAGCCGCCGAGGCGAAGCGATCCAGCGAGCCGAAGAAGAAGCGGGCGACGGGTCGCACCACGAAGGCCAAGCCGAAGAAGAGCACGCGCAAGCCGCGCTCCGTCAAGGTCAGGCTGCTTGACTGACGGGATCACCGACGGTTCACCCAGCGCGCCCGCATCGGCGTCTTCTGTGGCCCTTGGAGGGGCGCTGGCGGCTCATCGCGCGGCGGGTTGTGCTTGTGCTCGTAGTCGCCCCCGTAGAGGCCCTCGTAGGTCGGCCCCGTGGTCACGGTCGAGATGCCGAGCACCGACGCGAACGATGTCATCGGGTAGAAGCGCCGGTTGAACCGGAACACATACTCGTTGAGGTACGCTTGAAGGTGTTGCGGCGAGACCCCGTGATGCGTGCCGCGAAGCCACGTCTTGAGGTTGGAGAAGATGACGTGAACCATCGGGAGATGCTTGTCGAGAAGCTCCGCGTCACCCGACACCACCAGCGGCTCATGCTGGTAGCCGAAGGCTCGGAGGTAGTCGTACCCGTTGCAGCCGTCGGTGCGGACGGTGGAGCCCACGAGAACGTTCTCCCGCACGAAGGGTTCGAGCTCCGCACGCTCGCGCGACACGATCTGTCGCAGACGAAGACGCCCCGCGTAGACGATGCGACGCCCCTTCTTCGGCGTCACCCGCGTGCGGACCTCCACGGCGGCGATCACCAGCGGCGCATCGGTCACGCCGCGCCCCTTGCCTTTCGTCTTGCCACCGATGAACGCTTCATCGACCTCCACGGGCCACGGGTCGCCGATGGAGTCGTGATCGGGGCGGATCATGCCAGCGCGTAGCTTGTGGAGTAGCTGGAACGCGGTCTCGTACCGTGAGAGCCCGAGTTGCCTCTGGAACTGGAGCGCGCTCATCCCCGGCGTCTGCGTGCTCACGAGGTATGCGGCCCAGAACCACGTATGGAGCGGCTGACGGGACTTGTGCATCACCGTCCCCGCCGTCAGTGACGTGTCACGCTCGCAGGCCCGACAGCGGAGCACCTCGGGGCGTGCGGCGAATCGGAACGGCTCGCGCTTCGCCCCGCACGACGGGCACGCGAAGCCGTCGGGCCAGCGGACGCGCTCCATGTAGTCGGCGCACGCGGCCTCATCGGGAAACATCCGTTGAAAGTCGAGGAGTGAGCCGGGTTGCTCCGCAGGGCGGCGCGGAGGTCGCTTCGGGGCGTCGCCTCCGTTCCGCTTGCTGGTGCGTCGTTTGGCGGCTTTGCGCTTCATGCTCCGATGAGAGCACGAGAGCCGGGAGAAAAACAGAGAGGCGATCGATTTTGTTCGCTTACAAAGCAAGCCGCAACGCGGACTGGCGTCCCTTCCCGATCGCGTCGGAGGTTGCCATCAGCGGACGCACGTCGACTACGGCACCAAACTCCGTGAACGTGGACGAGAACAGATCGAAGTCGCTTCCCCAATACACCATCGCGCACGACATGGGAGCCCCCTTCTCGGAGGGTTTGCCGCTTACCAGAAACTTCAGTCGTGTATCGTACAGGAACGCGATACCCGTAGCTGCACCCCACACATGGCGTTTCCAGTGCTTCGTGTTCGTCGCGACAGGCACCAGCGCGAGCACCTCAGAACGATGAGACTTGTGTGCGTCGGCGCATCGTGCGAGCCAGTCTCGGATGGTGGTATGGCGTTCCCTGTCCGCCCCGTACGGAGGGTTCACGTAGATGTGTCGATAGTTCCACGACTCGCGGAGCCCGTCATTGCGAGGCAGACGATACTCGACAGTCGCGCCTACGACCGAGAACTCATTCGAGCACGGGTCAAGGTCGATAACACCGCCGAGCACACGCCGAACGGCAGCGACGTACTTACTCGGAGTGCCCCAGTTATGATTCTGACTGTTGACCGTTCTCCCGGCAGTCATCGACGGTGAATCCTTTCCCAATTCTTCGCCGCGAGTTTCTTCAATTCGTCACGGAGTTCGGCGATAGAGGCGTTGCGCGGAGAGATGACGTTGAACCACTTCTCGATCGTCTCGCGGTTGTCAACGAAGTATCGGCGCAGCACCTTATCAGCGTCAAGGTCCATGCCTACCTTCGTGAAGCGGTTCGGGTTCTTTTTCCCGTCCGTCTTCGCGTAGCTGCTGCGAAACGCATCAGCGGCAGCTTGATCCTTCCTGCTAGGTTTGAGAAGGAGTTTCTCGATGAACTCTGCCAGACCGTTGTCCGTGAGGAACAAGAGCCAGTCGTACGAATGAGCGAGAACTTTCAATTCCTTGTTGTGATTCTCCGAAGTGAACCAGTTCCCGTGGTTGCTCACCATGCCGATTGTAAGAATGAAACGACGCAGAAGTTGAGGCTCATTGGAGTCGAGAATCCGACGCAACAACTCATCGTGCTTCGCCGTGAGAAAGGTGTCGTCGTCTTGATGCAGAACACCGACGAGATGCCCGTGGTTGGAGCGCACCTTCTGGAGAGAAGAAACGGCACGGGCGACGTAGGCGCCCTGCTTTGCCTTTTCGATGGTCTGAGGCCCCTTCTTCATGCCCTCCTCGATGCCGACTCGCTTGCATTCGAGGATCGCAAAAGGCTGAGGATGAAGCACTGCCTCCGTGATGCGGTACATCGGGGGAGTGCTCTCATCCAAATGGACAAGCCTCACCTCGCGAGTTTCGTCCACGATCGTGCAGCAATTTCGCATCAATCCGCCACTACTAAGAAGATCGTTGTTCGTCTGATCTTCGCTGGCATCGATTCCGAGCGCCGCGCACAACTTCTTGGTCGTGAGAGGCAGTCGCTCGAACCTGATGCAGTGCTCCTCTGAACTGAGTACGGGATGGAGGCAATACTCTACGTTGTGGGTGATCTCAGCGTTTGCGAACTCAGACAACGATCGCTCGATGGTCATGTTGTCGCGCAACCCCCAACTCTGGAGGAGGTAGAACGCGATCGTCTCCACGATCGTTCCGAGCGCACGGCCCGCCGCCTTTTTCTTGTCTTGCGCGTAGTCGAAGACGTTGTCTGCCAGAACGCGCTGGAGTTCATCTACCGATCTGTATGACATTGAGCGTCAGTGTAGACCGAGCGGCGTCGCCGTGGAAGATTTCTGCAACGCGCGTGGGGGGAGGGATCGCCGCCTTGTGCGTCATAGCGCGTTCACAAAACCGACCCGATGGTCTGGTCCGACAATTGCCGTATCAGCGCGCGCGGGCGTTGGGTGCTAACCGGATAGGCATGGTAAGAACCGGACGACGCGAGCGTGAGGGTGAACCCTCGCGGGAGGCGAAGGGTGGTGCTCACGATGCCTCCACGCCGCACACGTAGAAGGCTTCGGCGAGGGTGAAGGTGTGCTCCGCGTTCCACTCGTCGGTGCGGCCCGAGTTCATCCCTTGAAGGTGGAAACACTCGCGGATCGCCCGACGTTCGGGCGCGGCGTCGGTGCGACGGTCGTCGGCGTGGCGCAGCGGCTCCGTGGGCCACGACTCACGCCAGCGCAGCGCCTCGCGGTCGAGGCGCGAGTTGCGCAGGAACACGCCCCACGCATCTTCGTCGAGGCTGCGCACGCGGCGGATCGTGACGCCCTCGTCGCGCTGGTCGACGGGATCGTAGCCGAACGATCGGTGCGCGGGCACCGTGTACTCGGTGACGATCGGCTTCATCGCGACCCCGCGAGGGCGGCTTCGATGCGCGCGAGCGACGCGCGGATATCGTCGCCGAGTCCCTTGCCCACGGCGGCGAGGGCTTCGAGGAGGTGACGTGAGCGGGCGCTCGCGCTCGCGAGGTCGGCGTCGTGCTCGCGGCGGAGGTTCTGGTAGCGCACCAGAAGCCCTTTGCTCGTGAGCGGGTGAACGATCCCTCCCCACGGGACGCCCGTGCCGTAGTACGCGATGGCAGCGTTCTCGTGCTCGCAGAACTTCGCGCCGATCTCGAACGTCTTGCCGTCGTCTCGCACGCTGCACGACGTGACGATCGCCTCGGCGATCATGAGCGGCGCGCGGTAGTCGATGTCTTGATGCTTCGGGTCGATTTCGACCAGCACGGTCGCCCCGATTTCGTATGCCAGTTCGCTTCGCATGGTCGTCCCCTACTTCTTCTGGTTGATCTTCGTTTCGAGCGCCCGCAGCGCGGCGCCGTACGTGGGCGCGACGGCGTGGGCCATCGATACGCGCTGCGGCGACACGAGGCACTTCACGGTGCACTCCGCGAGGAACTCCGCGCTGTTGTCGCTGCTCACCCGCACGGTCGCAGTCGCGTTGTACCCCTCGCGCACCGCCGCGGTGAGCCGCGCGTGCAGTTGCGCGTCGGTCTCGGGCTTCACCGCAGCGTGCAGCCCCGCCGTCGGGCGCGCGGTGGTCGGTGCGAGCACGTTGTCGGTCGCCCCGTTCGCGTAGGCGCGCGTGCTCACGGCGCCACCGCGGGGAGGTACGCCACGTCGCCAGCGGCGTAGTGAACGACCGCGACCACGTTGTCGGCGCGGGTCACGGTGGCGACCTTCGCGGGGGCGGCGGGTTCGGAGGCGGCGCACGCTGCGAGGGCGAGCGCGGCGAAGAAGGCGAGTACGTCGGTCACGACTCGTCTCCGCGCAGCGTCGCCTTGAGGTTCGCCATCACCTTCTCCAGCGCCTTGCGGGGCGGGAGAAGTTCGCCCTCCGCGTTGAACCACGGCGGCGGGAGCGACTCGAAGGCGCTCTCGCGCCAGCCCGCCTCTTCGAGAATGCACGCCTCTTGATCGGTGAGTCCGCTATCGGGGTACTTGTTGCTCACGGTGTCCGTTTCCTTCTTCGGGGCGCCTTGCCCTCGATGTTTCTTCTACGCCCGCCGCTGCGAGGTTCTTACGCCACCCCGTCGGTTTTCTCCGCTGGCCTTGCGGAAGGCCCATCGCAACGCGAGAAGCCTCCCGTGCTTGCGCAGGGGAGGCCGGTTCGGGCGCGGCGCTATCAGGAGGCGAACTCGCGAACGAAGTCCGCGTACGTCACGCCCTCCTTGATGACGGTGACCGACGTGCCCCACTCGCGCCTCAGAAGCTCGTGCGCGCCGAGGCTCGTGCTTACCTGCGGGTTGCAGGGGTACAGGCGCGAGCCTACGTCGCGAACGAGTCCGCGGATGCGCCGACCGGGCGCGCTCGGGTGGGAGGTAACGAACTCGACGACTTGTCCGACGGCGGCGGTGTTCTTCATGGTGATCCTTCTACGCCCGCCACTCCCCAGTTCTTTACGCCACCCCGTCCGATTTCGCGGGAGCCGTCCCGAGCGCCTTGATGGCGCTGCGCAGCCGCCGCTCGACCCGACGAGTCACGTCGGTGGCGTGGGTGCTCTCGACGCGCTGTACGGCCTGCCAGAGCGCCCCGCGCTCCGACCACGCCCGCAGCGTGACCTTGCGCTGGCGCTCGGTCGCCGACCACGTAACGACGGTGATTGTCCGCGCGTCGCCGTCGCCCTCGGTGAGCACGTCGAGGGTGCGGCCCCCGGTGATCGCCTCCGCGGCGTCGCAGAGAAGCGCGAGCGTCGCGGGGGTCACTTCGTACCTCGCCGGAACGCGACGGGCGTCACACCGCAGAACTGCGCGAGCGAGTCGACCGCGGAGCGTCCCGTCGGCGTGCTCGGCGACACGGGTGCGATCGGCGCCTCCGGTTCGTCGGGCATCAGAACGCACGGGCACACCATTTCGCCGTGGAGGAACGGCGGGGTGAAAAACCCTGTGCCCTTGCACTGCTTGCATACGCGCTTCGCCATCACACACCCGCCTTGATCTCGGCCTTCGTTTGGCCGCAGTGCTTGCACACCTTCGCTGTTCGGAAACCCACGAGTTCGTGCTGGCACGCAGCCTTGCGGGCACGTTCTTCGGAAGCGAGTTTCGCGCCGCAGTCGCAGATCGTATCGTTCCGCGTGAACGTCCAGTTCACGATGCAACCATCTTCGTGACCTTCGCGCGAGCGATGCTTGACGATCACGTCGCCACCTCGTACAGCCCCTCGCGGAACGCGGCGACCACGGCGGCGCTCCGATCGCCCTCGTACTGCTCGCGCGCCCACGCCTCGAAGTGAAGCAACTGCGCCGCCTGCGAGTTGTCGACCTCGCGGTACACGTTCGCCGCGATGTTCCGCGCGGTGACGCGCCCTTGCTCGCGGTAGCGTTCACGGTCGGCGTCGGTGACGTTGCCCATCGTGCGCGCTGCGACTTCCACCGCCACGTCGAGCGGGGCGATGCACGTCCCGAAGTTCCCGCGGTAGGCTTCGGCGTCGCCGATCGTCGCGAAGCGCGGCGTCACGGACGGGCGAAACGGCGAGGTGCCGGGGGCCTCGTAGCCCTCGATGTCGAACGTTCGCACGGTCCCGCCGATTCCGATGGGAGGCAAGCGGTACACGTCGATGCGCGCCGCCCCTTCCGCGTGAACGTAGCAGTCGACGCCCGGTCCGGGGTAGCGCGTGCGGCCCCACGACGCGGTGGCGTTGCCCTTGAACTCGCCCGTGCGCTCGGGCGGGCCGAGACGCTCCGTGAGCGCAGCGATCACCTTCGCGATCGTCACGACGCCACCCGCTCGCCGTCGCGGAACGACGAGACGACGACGGTTTCACCGTTGCGCACGGTGGTGACGTGCCACGCCGACTTGTCGCGAGTCGAGGTACTGAGCCCTCGCGCGATCCCCTCCGCGGTGGCGAGTTTTGCGAAGGCCCCGACGATCGTAGCTACGTCTCCCTTGATGCTGTACTCGGGGGCGGCGCTCGGGCTCCCCGTCCGCTCGCCGTTGACGAAGCGCGAGACGACGATCGTTTCGCCATCGTGCGCCGTGGTCACACGCCACTCGACGCCAGCGCGTGAGCGCGAGGATTTGATTGCGACCGCCTCCGCGGCTTCGATCGTCTCGAACATCCCGCGGATCGTTTCGTTCTTGCTGTTGACACCGTATCTCATGGTTGCTCTTCTACGCGCGACGTGGCGCGTTTGTTCACTTCGTCGGTCGGTTGCGATTCACTGCGCTGCGAGCAGCGCGGCGCGACGGGCCTCGACGTTGAGCGCCGCCGCCGCTTCGGTCGCCTTGCGCGCCTCGCCGAGCAACCGCTGTTCTTTGGCGGCGGCGCAGACGAGTGCGTACTCGGCGACGAACCTCGCGTGACTCACCAGCGCGTTGATCGCAGCCTCTTCGCTCGCTGCTGCGGCGTAGAGTCCGGGGCGGCGAGTGCCGCTCGGCCACCCCATAGCGGTCGCAGTGCGCCATCCGCGGTGCACCCGCGCACTGTGGCCCTTGTACGGGGTGACGGCGATGCTCACAGCGTCGGGGTTCGGAACCCCCGCGATAGCGGCGAGGGCGCGGAGGGTGGCGGTGGCGGCGTCGAGGTTCATGGTGGCCCTTCTACGGCACCAGCGCGGCGAACCTTACCGACACCCGTGCATTTCGTCGGCGCGGAATTAGCATTGACGCCCGCCGCCTGCGTGGCGTAGCGTCGGCGCATGGCCCACGCACGTCGCTCCCTCCGCAACCACCACGGCAAGCCGCACGAGCACGCCCCCGGCGACCCGCTCGGGGTGTACCTGCCGCCGCTGAGTGAGTGGGCGAAGCGGCGTCTCAGCCCGACGGTTCGCGACTGGAAGCATCCGATGATGGATTGGCACTTCAGCGTGATGCCGCACCGACGCGGGGGGTGGATCGGCGCCGTTAGCATGGCCCCCGGCAAGTACACGGGGACCACGCACTCGACGCGCATCGTGCCCAGCGCAGAAGACGCCTATGGGGCGTTGAAGGCGTGGTATTCGCAGCAAACCCTCGTGGGTATCGCAAGTCGAGGCACTCGCGTCTCCGCGCAGAACCCCGACTGGGGTTCGGTGCGCGCGAAGGCGTCGCACTACGCATCGCGTGCCGCCGCTGGCGCCCGCGCAGCGTACGGACGATTGTCTCCCGCCTCCCGTCGAGCCACTCCGGCCGCGAGCGATGGCGGCGTCGTGCTCTACGATCTTCATACAGGTGA
>JACCDM010696593.1_pt1 | contig 21982 bp, 16 predicted proteins | sample 7445851 | NCBI WGS metagenome assembly JACCDM01 (sample SAMN15323438, study PRJNA562643) | freshwater metagenome | isolation source: river surface water | place: USA:Blue River Watershed | collected 2017-08-16
GCAGCAAAATAAACAGAAGCAGATTTCGCTGACGCAATAAAAACTCAAACAGTTGATTCATCCCCTACTAGGTAATCAATACCGGACGGTATTTCTCTAAGTTTTTCAAGATTTCTCCCGTACCACGAATTACAGCTTTCAATGGATCATCTGCCACGTGCACTTTAAGTTGCGTCTTTTTCTCAATACGCTTGTCTAATCCATGCAACATCGCACCACCACCCGCTAAGTGAATACCATTGTGGAAAATATCACCTGATAATTCCGCTGGAGCTCTTTGCAACGTTTCCATGATTGCTACTTCGATCTTTGTAATAGAGCTATCTAAAGCGTAGGCGATTTCAGAATAATTGATCAAGATCTCCTTCGGGATACCTGTCATTTGATCACGGCCACGAATTTCAAAATCCGCCGGTGGATTCTCTAATTCTGGAAGCGCTGATCCTACTTGAATCTTTATTTGCTCAGCAGAACGCTCACCAATCACTAACTTATGCTCACGCAACAAATAGTCTTTAATATCACGTGTGAACTCATCTCCCGCCACACGAATCGAGTTTTCAACGACGATACCGCTTAATGAAATAATTGCAACCTCGGTTGTTCCTCCTCCGATATCTACGACAAGGGATCCATTCGGTTGCTCAATATCAATTCCGATACCGATAGCCGCAGCGATCGGTTCGTGTACCATATACACTTCACGTGCCCCGGCATGTTCTGCGGAGTCTTTTACGGCTCTTTTTTCCACCTCCGTAATACCGGATGGAATACAAATAACCATTCTTAATGCTGGGGAAAAGAAGGAATTTCCTTTATCCATCATTTTGATTAAACCACGCATCATTAGCTCTGCAGCGGTAAAATCGGCAATCACACCATCTTTTAAAGGACGAATCGTCTTGATGTTATCATTCGTTTTCTCGTGCATCATCATCGCTTGACGACCTACCGCTAATACTTTATTGGTATTGCGATCTAAAGCGATGATGGAAGGTTCGTCTACGACTACCTGATCTTTGTGAATAATCAAGGTATTTGCCGTGCCTAAGTCCATGGCAATATCCTTTGATAGAAAATTAAATAAGCCCATCTGATTTTGTGATAGTAAAACACAAATTTACATAAAAATTGAGCTAAAATTTGAAAAAAATCGAATTTTACAATTTCCTCGAAATAATTATAAAATAGGCCAAAGCAGAGACTACAAATTACTTCCTCTTAAAAATCGACTCCTTATTGATATATTACAAATAAATACCCGAAAAAAAACAGGACAATTTGCCCAAATTAATCGACGAAATAATTTGGAATTATTATCTGATTTATTAGTTTTGTCCAAGTTTATTTGAATAATCGTATTATTTAATCCGTTTGGTGACAAATTATGGAAGATTATAACAAGATCATTGAGTCCTTGGGTGTTAAATTCATCAAAGCGAGAAACATTAGAATATTACAACCTATTCGTATCAAGAATTTCTATGACGTAGAAAATTCGCTCTTGATATTGTACAAAGGTGAGGTGTCTTTTGGTGAAGAAGAGACTCCGGTGGAAGAAGGCGACATGCTTTTCATCCCTGGCGGTAAAATGATTAGCGTAACCTACGGAAACGCGGAAAAACCGAAAGCCGTGAACAATGAAGAGTTCATGACCCACCGCGAATTGTATTTTGATCAAAATACAGACGCTGCTTTAATCGGAACGCAGCCTAATTCCTTCGGAATGGTAGCCTTCGAAGCAAAGGTATTCGATTCAGTAAACTTTTTTACTTCCCTAGATATTCCTCCGTTCTTAATCAAGCGTGACGACAAGCTAGCCGCAACTATTCGTGAGATCTTAGAAGAAGATTTATCTGATGCCATCGGAAAAGGACGTATTATTAAAATCAAAACGGAAGAGATCGTTATTGAAGTCATTCGCTACATCATCGAAAACCGTTTATTCGTAGAGCAATTAGCAACAAACTCTACCTATTTTAAAGACCCGCGCTTAATTGATATCTTCGCTTACATTAAAGATCATTTAGGTGGAGATTTATCAAACAAAGTATTAGCAAACGTTGCAAACGTTTCTGAAGACTATGTAGGACAATATTTCAAGATGTTAACGGGTATCAACCCACAAGATTATATCGAGTACCAACGCATGGAAGCAGCGGTAGGTTTACTTCGTACTACGAAGAAATCCATCCGCGCGATTGGTTCTGAAGTAGGCTACAAAGACACAGCCTATTTCTGCCGTCGATTCAAAATGATGTTCGGTATTCCAGCTGGAAAGATGAGACGAAGAGAGTCTTTGATGAATATTTAAACAAAAAAGCCGTTGATAAACAAAAAACCCGCTGAAATCAGCGGTTTTTTTGTTAGTAGACAGTCGGCAGTCATCAGTGATCAGTCAATAATAACTGGCCACTGACCACTGAAGCCGCCGCAGGCGGCGACTACAATAGATACTTCAACTTCACCAGCTCCCTCTCCGTCAGGAATCTCCAGCTACCGCGTGGAAGATCTTTCTTCGTTAAGCCAGAGAAAGTAGTGCGATCTAGTTTTGTTACCTCGTAACCTAGGTGTTCGAAAATACGACGAACGATGCGGTTTTTCCCGGAGTGAATTTTGACACCGATGACGTAGCCGTCTGGCGTGACTTTGGCAATATCATCTACTTTAATTTCACCATCCTCTAAGGTTAAGCCCTCCTTAATTTTTTCGAAATCTTCATCTGTCAAAGGCTTATCTAATTCCGCCTGGTAAATCTTCTCGATTTCGTTGGATGGGTGTGTTAATTTATCCGCTAATTCGCCGTCATTGGTTAATAGCAATAAACCAGTCGTATTTCTATCCAAACGACCCACTGGGTAAATGCGCGATTCTGTTGCGTTCTTTACAAGTTCCATCACGGTCTTGCGATCGTTGGGATCATCGGTGGTGGTTAAGAAGTCTTTGGGTTTGTTCAATAATAAGTAAACTGGTTTTTCGCGGTTCAACTTACGGTTACCGTATTTCACGATGTCCGTTGGCTTCACCTGGTAGCCCATTTCTGTGATCACCTTGTTGTTTACTTTGATTTCACCCGCTTCGATTAATTTATCTGCATCGCGACGAGAACAAATTCCCGCGTTTGCGATGTAGCGATTTAATCGAATTTCATCTGAGCGACGATCAGTTTGAGCGATTTTCTTCTGGATCTTCGCCGGAGCACGCTCCTTGTAACGATCTAATTTATATTGAGGTTCGAATGCAGGACCTGCATCGAAACGCGAACGACTTTTAAACGTCTCGCGATCTGAATAACGGGGATTACGAGAGCCCTCTGGACGTTCGCCACGCTCTGTGGAACGCTCGGTGCGGGCCTCATAACGACGCTCGATTCGTGCTGTTGGATTCTCATCACGCGGCGTTGTCGACTCTTCTGAACCCTCTACTTTAGGGGCCGCATTGCGATCCCAGCGATTATCTCCTTTGTATGGTGTACGTGTTGGATTTTCAGTTCTGCCAAAAGGCTTGCGTTCACCTCCTTGATATGGTTTACGCTCACCATCAAATGGTTTACGATCTCCAAAGGAACGACGCTCACCACCTTCGCGGTTATCTCGATTGAATGGTTTTCTTTCGCCACCTTGATAAGGCTTTCGCTCTCCATCAAATGGCTTACGGTCTCCGAATGAACGGCGTTCGGCACCCTCGCGGTTATCGCGATTGAATGATTTACGATCTCCTCCCTGATAAGGCTTGCGCTCCCCACCTTCTGAATTATATGGCTTGCGATCTGATGAAAAACGATTGGATGATTCTGAACGTGGTGCACGTGGGGCTCCTGAGTCATTACGGGGTCCGTTAAAATCACGGACTCCTGAAGATCTACCTTCTGATCTGCCAGTAGATCTAAATTCAGATCTTCCTGTGGATGCACGACCTTCTGATGGTCGGCTGTCACGACGGTTATCGTCGTTTGAAATTCTTTTTCTCATGGTTGTACAACATCACTGCTGGAATAAAAGACGACGAACGTTTGTCATCTTGCTTTCGATTGTCGAAATTTAGGCAAAGGTACAGAATATAATCGGTTTTGTATTTATTTTTATATTCGCTTACTCATCTATGAACCACATAAAGCCATTTAAACCAACCACTTACCTCTATCTTTTCCTGATAGTAGGACTGCTAAATGCCTGCAATTCTGATGCCCGATTATTTAAAACAGCCATAGAAAATTTCGAATTAGGAGAATATGAATGGACCATTCGAGATGTAAAACCACTAGCAGATAGAAATTACAGAATAGCAGAAACGAATTATTTAGTAGCGGAATCGTATCGTCTCTCGAATCGCATTCAATTTGCAGGGCCTTATTATTTATTAGCAAAGGAAAAGGGGAATCAAGATCCGCTTCTTAATTTACATTTAGCCTATTCCGCTAAAGCAAACGGCAAATATGCCGAAACTAAAAAATACCTACAGGAATTTATTGCCAGTAAACCTAGTTCCCGTGAATATGCTATCAAAGCAGAAATTGAATTAGAAAACCTTTCTTCCGTCGAGGAATACACTAAAAATCCTAGCCCAGTTAAAATTCAGGGCTTGGTCGGGAATACGAAACAGGCAGAATTTGGCCCTATAAAAAATGGGGAGGAACTTATTATAACTAGTTCAAAAAAACCATTGATTTACAAAAACAATGGGCTCCCTTATCTAGGTTTATACAAGGCTAAATTAAAAAGTCCTACTGAAATTGAACAATTAGAGGTTTTTAGCCCGACTCTTTTAGATGACAATGCAAATGAGGGTACGCCTGCCTTTTCGAAAGATGGGAAAACGATGGTATTTGCTAGAGGAAACTCCGGAAAAAGTAAAGATCCCTCCCCTGATGTAGATCTATATATATCGTCTTTAAGGGACGGAACATGGTCAGTACCAGAGCGTCTACCTATTTCTGACTCCTTGGGATGGGACGGCAGCCCGTCATTTTCGCGCGATGGAAAATCCCTTTATTTTAGTTCGAATCGCAGAGGAGGAAAAGGTGGCTTAGATTTATACAGGGCTCCGATGGATAACTCGGGTCGGTTCGGTAAGCCTATTAATTTAGGTTCTAGTATCAATACACGTGGAAACGAAATATTCCCTTATGTATCAGAGGATGGCAAGCTATTTTTCTCTTCAGATGGGCATCCTAGTTTAGGTGGCCTAGATATTTTTGTTGCTACGCGTAATGATGACGAGATTCAAGTGGAACATTTAGGCGTTCCTATGAATTCTTCTGGAGATGATTTTGGCCTGTTTTTATCTGATACCAACCAAGGCTATTTTAGCTCAAATAGAACCGGGGGGAAAGGAGATGATGATATCTATTTCTTTCAATCTACTAATTCTGAGGATCGATGGTGGTCAAATGAAACCACTATTGTAGAGAGTAAGGAGCCAGTTAAAGTAGCTTTATACCACTTACGAACTCAAATTCTTAACAGCCGAAATAAGCCTATAGCGAACGCAAAGGTGGGAATTAAACGCAATGGGGAGATTCAGCCTGTCCTGTACAGCGATGCTAAAGGATTTTTACCCATCATCGACTTAAACCCTGCTGACCAAATCAGTTTTAATGCGAGTAAAGAAAAATTCTTGACAAAACGGAGTGAGTTTTTGCTAGATGGAAAAGAGATTCCGAAACAGCTTTTGAAAAAAGAAATAACGGATACCACATTTGATCATAAAATCACCTTGGGAGTTGCTGAAATAGGAGAAGAATTAGGAGCCATGTTTGGTGTTAATCCTATCTATTACGACTTAGATAAGGCTGTTATTCGACCGGATGCAGCACTGGAACTTGATAAAATTGTTCAAGTTTTACAAGATAATCCAGAAATCTCCATCGAACTTGGATCTCATACAGATTCACGCGCTTCTGCGTCTTATAACCTAAAATTATCCCAAAGAAGGGCTGACTCTGCTGTGAAATACATCATCGATCACGGAATAAGCGCCAATAGAATCAAAGCTAAAGGGTATGGAGAATCACAATTAATCAATGGCTGTACCGATGGGGTTGATTGTAGTGAAGAAGCACACCAAGAAAACCGCCGAACAGAATTTAAAATCACGGATCTCAATGACTAAATTTCTCTTAAAGAATGGCCAAATCGTCAACGAAGGTCAGATAATACATTCAGATCTTAGGATAGAAAACGGACGAATTTCAAAAATCGCTCCTGACATGACTCCTCTGCCAGATGAGCTTATCCTTGACCTGAGTGGAAAACATATTTTCCCGGGTATGATAGATGATCAGGTACATTTCAGAGAGCCTGGTTTAACGCATAAAGCGACGATTGCAAGCGAAGCACGCGCAGCAGTAGCTGGGGGTGTTACTAGTTTTATGGAGATGCCCAATACCGTTCCAAATGCGTTAACACAGGAATTATTGGCAGATAAATACACGATTGCGGCGGCTGGATCTTTGGCGAACTACTCCTTCTTCATGGGGGCAGGAAACGATAATTTAGAAGAAGTTTTAAAGACAAATCCCCGCGATGTATGTGGAGTGAAAATCTTCATGGGTTCTTCTACAGGAAATATGCTTGTTGATAATGCGCAGACCTTGGAGAAGTTATTCTCCAGCTGCGAAATGTTAATCGCGACGCATTGTGAAGATGAAGCAACCGTTCGTTCACGAACAGAACTTTTCAAAGAAAAATACCCAGAAAATGCCCCCGCTTATATTCATCCATTGGTCCGCAATGAGGAAGCCTGCTATTTGTCCTCTTCTATGGCCGTGGATTTAGCTAAGAAAAACAATACCCGTTTGCATATTCTTCACATCTCGACGGAGGAGGAATTAGCTTTGTTTGAGACGGGTAAAGCAGTGAAAGATAAACGCATTACCGCAGAAGTTTGTGTCCACCATTTGTGGTTCGATGCAGCACAATACGATAAATTGGGTAATCAGATTAAATGCAATCCTGCCATCAAGGATGCCAGGCACAAGACAGCTTTGCGCAAAGCATTGATTTCTGGGGAATTAGATATAATTTCAACGGATCATGCGCCGCATACCTGGGAAGAGAAATCACAGGAGTTTTGGAAAGCGCCTTCTGGTTTGCCCTTAGTGCAGCATCCTTTGTTGTTGATGATTGATTTGGCCAAAGAAGGTCACATAAGCCTCGAGCTTATCGCAGAAAAAACGGCACATGCGGTTGCAGATTGTTTCCAAATACAAGAACGTGGATACATCCGTGAAGGGTATTGGGCGGATTTAGCCATTCTAGATTTAAACAAACCTATGACCGTGTCGAAGGAAAATATTCTTTACCAATGTGGCTGGTCTCCCCTAGAAGGGCAAACTTTATCCGCTTCGATAGAACATACGTTTGTTTCAGGGCATTTAGCTTATTCAAAAGGTGTATTCAATGAGTCGGTTAAAGGAAAAAGAGTATTATTTGAAAGATAAATGTCAGCTCTACTACCCTTTTATTCTCCAATAGGACTAGAAGCCGGCTTAGATGAAGCCGGAAGAGGATGTTTAGCCGGTCCAGTAGTGGCTGCAGCCGTTATTTTACCTAAAGATTTTCATCACCCTTTTTTAACGGATTCGAAGCAAATGAGCTTGCGCCAGCGTAATGAATTAAAAAGATTAGTAAAGGAATATGCAATCGATTTTGCTGTAGCGGAGGTAGGTGCTGAAAAAATTGATGAAATCAATATTTTAAAATCTAGTATTCTAGCGATGCACTTAGCGGTGGATCAACTTACACATCGTCCTGAACATTTATTAGTGGATGGCAACCGATTTTATAGCTACCCACTCATTCCACATACGTGCATTGTAAAGGGGGATTCAAAATACTTTTCTATTGCGGCTGCCTCTATTTTAGCTAAAACCCATCGCGATGAACTCATGGAAAAAGCGGCTCAAGAACACCCAGGCTATTGCTGGGAAAAAAATGCTGGCTATCCCACATTGCAACATCGCAAAGCTATACTAGAAAAAGGTTTAACAATTTTACATCGAAAAACGTTTAAAGTAGAAATAAAATAATTCTGTAAATTCGCTAATATGAAGATTCACATCTTACTCATTTTTCTTTTGAGTTTCTCCACCTTCGCACAAGATGACTTCAGAAAGGAGCGCGCTTTGCGATTTGGTAGAGAACAGGATTCTATTTACCATGCCTCGCAAGAGATGGCTAAAAAAAGAGGAATCCCACTTACTCGAACACTTGGAGAAGGTAAAGTGCTTACTTTCCAAGGTTTTTCAGAAATGGGTGAAGCACTTTATATACGCACAGAATCAAATAGCCAAGCGGCTAGAATGACCAAAACAAATCTGCTTTACCCGGGTGGAAGTCTTTCTTTAGGGTTAACAGGTAAATCAGATTCACTCAAAGGCAAACTGGGGATGTGGGATGGAGGAGCCATATTAACGACGCATCAGGAATTTGGTGGGCGTGCGAGTATGCAACCTAATCAGACTGGCTCTGGAACGAGTGATCATGCCACGCACGTAGCCGGAATTTTAGTGGCAGCGGGAGTAAGCCCAAATGCAAAAGGGATGGCCTATGAAGCTGATTTAAAGGTTTGGGATTTCACGAACGATAATTCCGAAATGAGTACAGCTTCCGCCGCGTCACCGTTATTAGTAAGTAACCACTCCTATGGTTATCAGGCAGGATGGACGTACGATGAAACGAAGAAAAAATGGCAATGGTGGGGAAATGATGCGGTAAGCACTTTTGAGGATGTCAAATTTGGCCTCTATGAAACAAACGCACAAGCCTGGGACAAAATTGCGTACAATAGCCCTAACTATTTAATCTTCAAGTCTGCCGGAAATAGTAGAAGTGAAAATGGACCTGCCGCGGGAGAATATTATTTCTTAAAAACATCCACCACTGACTCTTCTAATGTAGCTAGAGCAAAAAATGATGGTTATGATATTATTTCTACAAGCGGAAATGCCAAAAATATCTTAACCGTAGGAGCTGCAAACCTAAGTTCATTAATTCCGACAAAGGCATCTGAAGTGAGCATTTCAAGTTTTACGAGTTGGGGGCCCACAGACGACGGTAGAATTAAACCCGATGTCATGGCCATCGGAACAAATATGTTTTCTACAGGTGTTGCAAACGACCAAGCTTATTCAACAAAAGGTGGAACCTCCATGGCTACTCCTCAGGCAGCTGGATCTCTTTATTTGATTCAACAATTATACAATCGTCTAAATAAAAATACCTTTATGCTTTCCTCCACGTTGAAAGCGATTGCGATTCACACCGCACTAGACATGGAAACCCCTGGCCCTGACTATAAAACAGGCTATGGATTAATACAGATAGATAAAGCAGCCGAGGTTGTTCAAAATAAAAGTGGATCACATTTATTGACTGAAAGTAGTTTAATTACAGGTCAGACAAAAACATATACGCTGATTAGTTCGGGTAAAGGGCCATTGAAAGCGACCATCGCTTGGACAGATCCAGAGGCAAGCACTTCCTCTCAGTTAAATGATAGAACTCCTCGACTTGTCAATGATCTAGATATTCGATTGACAAGTGGTACGTCCACTTTCTTCCCCTTTACACTAAACCCTGCCACCCCTGAGGCATTGCCTGTTGCTGCTGATAACATCCGCGACAATGTGGAACAAATCTTGATAAATAATCCCTTACCAGGTCAAAGTTTCACTTTAACGGTTAGCCAAAAAGGGGTATTAAAGAACAATACTCCTCAAAGCTTTGGATTAGTGGTGTCTGGAATAGGAGGCTCATCCTATTGCAACCTTGCTCCAACTACCAGCACAAGTAACTTACAAACGTTTACCTTGGGTACTGCTAAAGACTCTACTGGACTTAATCCTGTTTTTAAAGCTGAGCTAGGTGAGAATATCGCCGCTAGATTTAATTTTAAAAATACGAGTGCTAGACAGGTTAAGCTATTCGCTGATTGGAATCAAGATGGAGATTTTGCGGATAATGGAGAGGAATTATATAATTCCCAAAACACCTCTGTTGCGAGTGCAACTGGCACCATAAAAATTCCAAGCACTTTAAAGCAAGATGATTTCTACCGTTTACGCTGGGTAATTGAAAATGGATCAGGATCTAATTTAGCTCCATCTTGTGGCACTATTAGCTCAGGTGAAACGAAAGATTATTCCATTCAAATCGTACAAGCATCTAAAGATTTCAGTGCTATTTCAGTATCACAATCAACAGAAAGTTTTTGCGCAAGTGCAGGGAATACTACCTTCAATGCACGAATTAAGAACGTAGGTTCAGCAACTCAAACAAATGTTTCTGTCAAATTAGAGGTCAAAAATGGTACTACTTTAGTAGGCACAGCTACAGGTGTTGTCAGTGCTTTGGCTTCCAATCGAGAAGCAGATGTTATCTTATCAGGAAATATGACCCTGGTAGCTGGCAGTACGTACTCGCTTCAACTAAGCAGCCAACTGACAGGCGATCAAAATGCAACGAACGACCTTGTCACGAGCTCCGTTACCATAAGTAGTCCAGCGCCTCCTGTTGTTACGGGCACCATTTGTGCTAATTCAACAGAAATAACTCTTTCTGCTACGAATGGTAGCCCATTGTGGTATAATGGTACTAATTTAGTTGGCTCAGGATCAACCTTGAAAACGACAAACTCTGGCACCTTCTTTGCTGCATTTAACAACTTTAGCGGAACAGTAGGTCCAGCAACAAAATCAGATTTTGGTGGTGGTACTTATTATTCGAATTTTGGACCAGAACCCATCTTTATAGTATCACAACCTACCATTCTTGAAAGTGCGACAGTATACATTGGAACTTCGGGAACGGTCACTTTCGGTATTTTTAATAAAGACACGGGGGAATTAATTGCCTCAATTAGTAAAGATTTGGTCGCCACTAGAACCCAATCTAATTCCACTACTGTGAACAGCCAATTAATTGACGATAAAACAGACCCTGGCCAAACCGTTGTCCTCAATTTACCATTCCCTAAAGCAGGAAACTACATTTTATCACATGTCTGTTCAAATGGGGCTTCTATTTTTAGAAGTAATCGAACAAAGGCCGACACGGTAAATGCTGTTACAAATATTGGTTATCCCTACACGATTCCTGGAGTCTTAACTTTAACAGGAGCTCTATTTAATGATGGTGAAATTCAATCAGGCTATTACTATTTATATGGCATGAAATTCAAATCATATGCCTGTCCAAGCCCTAGAGTTCAGGTGGCTGTTACCACGGGAACTAGCCCAGTAATTACCGTTAGCCCAACGGGTGCTTCTAAATTATGTGTCGGGGAGAAATTAACAATTACGGCAACAGCTGCTTCTGGAAATCCAACGTATCAATGGTTGAAAAACGGTGTATCAATTGCAGGTGCAACTACCAATAAATTAGAGGTAAGCACTTCAGGAAATTACCAAGTAAATGCCAGCTTTAATGGGACGTGTCCTGTTGTTTCAGCCATCAGCGCCATTACAACAACGACTCCTGTGGAACCAACAATTTCTTTTGATAAGGGTATTTTAACTTCTTCAGCAGGAACAGAAATTCAATGGTTCTTTAATGATGTTGCCATTGCAGGAGCCACCACCACTACTTATAAGCCCACTGCAAATGGAACATATAAAGTTAGATTGAAAGATGCGAATGGTTGCCTCACCTCAGCTTCGTTGGGGGTAATTATTTTAGCTACCACTTTGGATAATCCTAATTCGAATATGTATGCTTATCCAAACCCGACCCATCATTTATTAACAGTAGGTCTCCCTAAAAATTATGTAGCATCGAACTACCGAATACGCATTAGTGATTTTCAAGGAAGGATCATCCAAGAAGAAACGATTGTTGTGGAGAATTTTGCAATCAAATTAGATGTCTCAAAACTGAATAGAGGAAACTATGTGCTTAGCTTTCCGGAATTAGAGGAATCGGGATCCATCAAATTCACAAAAAACTAGTTTTTTGACCAAATAAAAATCATTCTAGGCGAGTTGATTTCATCAAAGGAAGTTAGCGAATAGCTTCCTTTGAAATCAACAAGTTGAAGTCCCGCTTGGGCAGCATACGCCAAAAAATCATTTTTAGACACTAACTCCACTTTTTCCACAAAGGAATAGGTTGTACCCTTGTCTGTAAAATCAATCGATTTATATAGGTAGCCAGCGTCTGACCAACGTTTGATTTGAAATGATATCCCCTGACGATCAACCGTTTCTGAGGAGACTAAATTTGATAAAACATAGGTGGGATTAAAGAAATCAAGAACAAGTATTCCCCCTTTTTTCAAGCCTCCAGCGAAAGTATCAAAGGCTTTTTGATTATCCATTCGATTGTCAAAATAACCGAAACTGGTGAAGAAATTAAAAATTGCATCGTATTCATTTTGGAGCGGTAAAGCCTCCCGAATATCATGTACAAAAAAAAGAAGGTCTGGAGTTTCAAAAGCTTGAGCGGCCTCAATATTAGTAGGTGAAAGATCGAATGCATCCACCGAAAAACCTAATTGACTTAATGTAATCGCGTGCCTACCCTTGCCACAGGCTGCATCCAATACACGTGAACCAGAAGCTAAGTTTAATTTTTGCTGTAAGGAGGCAATAAATTTTGCTGCTTCACTTTCATCTCGTTTCGCATAGAGAATATGATAATAAGGGGAATCAAACCAGGTACTAAACCACTCCTTTTCCTCCATTATTTGCGAATACTTACATTCGTTAAGAAATCTTGGTAGGCCAGTGAAATCCCCTCTTTTAATTCGATTTTATGTTTCCAGCCTAAAGAATGTAATTTAGATACATCCATTAACTTCCGCGGTGTGCCATCAGGTCTTGTGCGATCCCATTGGATAACACCACTAAAGCCTACTATTTCTTTCACAGTTTCAGCTAATTCTTTAATCGTTACATCGATTCCAGTTCCTATATTCACAAGTTCAGCATCGCTGTAGGTTTCCATCAAATAAACACAGGCCTCCGCTAAATCATCTGCATGTAAGAATTCACGCATGGGCGCGCCGCTACCCCAAAGCGTCATGGAGGCATCCCCACGTTCTTTCGCCTCATGAAACTTGCGAATCATCGCAGGCAAAACGTGTGAATTTTCTAAATCATAATTATCATTAGGGCCATACAAATTCGTAGGCATCACGGAAATAAAATCACACCCATATTGTGCCCGGTACGCCTCACACATCTTAATTCCAGCGATCTTTGCGATGGCATATGGCTCATTTGTTTCCTCTAAATAACCACTTAGCAAATAGGACTCTTTCAAGGGTTGAGGTGCTAATTTAGGGTAAATACAAGAAGAGCCTAAGAACATTAATTTCGTTACTTTATTCGCAAAAGAGGAGTGAATAATATTGTTTTGGATGGCCAAATTCTCATACAAGAAATCAGCGCGATAAGTATTGTTTGCAACAATCCCACCCACTTTAGCTGCAGCTAAAAACACATAATCTGGTTTTTCTGTAGCGAAGAATTCGGCTACTTTTACCTGATCACGTAGGTCTAATTCCGCTGAGGTTTTTAACAACAAATTCGTGTAACCTAAACTTTGTAACTTCCGAACGATAGCTGACCCCACCATACCTCGGTGCCCGGCTACATATATTTTTGCTTGTTTTTCCAATGAATGATTCAACTAAGGCTTTAAAAAAAATCCTTGCAAAAATACATAAAGTCTCTCAGGTAATAAGTTTAATTCGTAGTTTTAAGAAATATTTTCAAGCAAATTAATGCTTTCTCGCATTCTGATTTTTGGTTTACTTATAAGTCTGTGCTTAACTGCTCAAGCACAGAATCGGGTAATTTCTACCAATAAGCCGCTGATAGATACGAGCGTTCACGAAAACGGATTATTTAATGGTAGGCTCTCCACAGGACTAGAAGAAAAAGTTAAAGAGGCTAAAAAATTCAAAGAGGACAGCAAAGCCTTTATTGAAAGTCTAGGTGTGAAGGATTTGGGGAAAAAAATAGTTAAAACCGCGAAAAAGAAACTGCAACCGAAAGATGAATATGCGGGTATCAAAACGGAAGTCAGATTAGGCAGCTATGGTAGTGGTGTACGCATGACTGCAGAGGAAGCCCATGTCGTAAAATATGTGGAGGACGAGGCCCTAAGTCCTTATTTGCAAGAAATTTTCATTTTCGATCCTGCACAATCCCGCGTAATTTCGATCCCATTAAAAGAGGCAAAAAACGCGCAGATTTGCCATGGTCCATTTAAAAAATATGTCAATCAAAAACTCGTGGAAGAAGGCTTTTATTTTATGGGAGTTAAAGATGGCCGATGGGAAAATTACGGTCCAGAAAATGAATTAGAGAATAAGGTTTATTATGAAAAAGGATTTTTAAAGGGCTCCTACTTTCAGTATTATGATGCCTCAAAAAAGAAAATAAAAGAGGTCGTACCTCGCCAATATGGAAAAGTTAGAGGGACCTATCAGTCTTTTTATTCGAATGGTAATTTAAAAGAAGCGGGCAAATTAGATGACAGTGTTAAGGTGGGGATTTGGCGTGAATACCATGAAGTAGGTTCTGGTGGCCGTCTTAAAAAAGAATGGAAATACAAAGCAGATAAATTTGATACAGCGGATCCTATTTTAATTCAAGAACGAGATCAGCAGTCTAAAATTATTTACCAAAGCAAGGAACCCATTTCACAACACAAACCGGCAAACTTTCCTCCATTAAACTCGGATGACGAAGATTCCGAAGAGGATGACCTTCCCCAAGAAGCAGGGATTGTTCGCTCTCATCCTATTTTTGTATTCACAAATATCCCTTCCAAAAATAAAATAACTGAACTACAATTTATTTTATCTTCTGGATATTTTTGTACCCCTCTTACTCCCCCTGAAGCTCCTGTTTAATTGCAATAATACGTTCATTATTTAAACAAGCTTATGAAACAATCAGAATACATTCAATCCTTCATCAAAGGCGATTGGAAATCAGGCATTGCTGTCTTTTTAGTCGCATTGCCCCTTTGCTTAGGTATTGCTCTCGCATCAGGAGCCCCCTTATTGGCCGGCCTAGTGGCTGGAATAGTAGGAGGAACACTTGTCTCTCTTTTATCTGGATCAGAACTCTCTGTGAGTGGTCCAGCAGCTGGTCTAACCATTATTGTCGCAACGGCAATAGGTGAGTTAGGTTCTTTCCCTGGATTTTTAGTTGCCGTAATTATCGCTGGCCTATTTCAGGTCGCTTTGGGCTTTTTGAAAATGGGAAAGATAGGTGGATTTTTTCCTTCCTCGGTCATTCGAGGCATGTTAGTGGCCATTGGAATTGTCATTATTTTAAAACAGATCCCACATGCGATTGGGGATGATTTGGACTTTATTGGAGAGTTTGAATTTGACCAAAAAGATGGAGAAAATACCTTTACAGAGATTTTGAAATCCTTCGCAGACATTAAAATAGGGGCTTTAATCATCTCACTTATTGGACTCGTCATTTTATTTTCTTGGACAAAACTAGGTCAAAAATTCACTTGGATGAATGCCCTACCTGCCTCCCTTTTTGTCGTTTTAGCTGGTGTGGGAATCAATGAAGGACTTGCAAGCTGGAACCCCGACTGGTACTTAGGAGATTCGAAGGATCATATGGTTAATCTTCCCATCTTTGCGTCAACCAACGAAATCTTTGCAGGACTCATCTCTCCTGACTGGAGCTTTTTAAGTAACCCGAAGGTCTATTCCATCGCGATAACTCTGGCCATCGTCGCGACTTTAGAATCACTTTTATCACTGGAGGCGACTGATTCATTAGATCCCTTAAAAAGAATCTCCTCTCCAGATAGAGAATTACTTGCTCAGGGAGCAGGGAACATTGTGAGCGGATTGCTAGGTGGACTGCCTATTACTTCAGTTATTGTACGCTCTTCGACAAACGTATATTCAGGAGGAAAAAGTCGTATGTCGGGATTTTTTCACGGTATTTTATTAATCGTGGCGGTGATGCTTTTGCCGCTTTATTTAAACAAAATCCCACTCGCCTGCCTGGCTAGTATCCTGTTATATACAGGCTATAAACTGGCTCATCCTAAGGAATTTAAAAAAGTATTTGCAGAAGGCTGGAAACAATATGTCCCCTTTTTAGTCACTGTGGCTGTGGTGGTAGGAGTTGATTTATTGTGGGGAATTTTTGTAGGTACGTTAGTAGGCTTGGCATTTGTGATCATCACTAATTATTCGTCGGTATTTACGGTATTCAAAAATGGGAATGATATTTTAATTAAATTCCAAAAAGATGTGACATTCCTACACAAAATGTCATTAAAAGAGACCTTAAGAAAAATACCAGCAGGTTCAGAAGTATTTATTGATGCAACGAAGGTCCATTTTATGGATCACGATATCAATCTACTGATTCAAGAATTTATGAGTACAGCAAACGAACGCGGCATAGTAGTCGATCTAAAAAAGAAATAACATGAATGAATATAAAAAATTACTACTAAGCAATAAAGCTTGGGCGAGCGAGCGTCTAGAATTAGACCCAACTTATTTTGATAATCTATCGAAAGAGCAAAACCCTCTTTTCTTGTGGATCGGATGTGCCGATAGCCGGGTGCCTGCGGAAGAAATCACGCATGCGGATCCCGGTGATATTTTCGTACACAGAAATGTGGCAAACATGGTCGTGCATACGGACATCAACCTATTGTCTGTTTTACAATACGCCGTAGAAGTTTTAGAGGTAAAACACATCATCGTGTGTGGCCATTATAATTGTGGTGGGGTAAAAGCGGCCATGACAAACCATGATTTCGGGCTAATCAATAAATGGCTGCGTAATATCAAGGAAGTCTACGAGAAACACTATGAAGATCTGCATGACATCACGGATGAGACCGCTCGATTTAACAAATTAGTGGAATTGAATGTGGCAGAACAGATTCAGAATTTGGCCAAAACGACCATTGTCCAAAAGGCCTGGTCCAATAGAAAATTACCGCACTTACACGGCTGGGTATTTGATATTCACCACGGCGAAATCAAGGAAATCATCAATATTGATGCTGGTGACTGGACTAGCCCTGTTTTCCATTACGATTTTTAACAAAAAATAGGGGGCCGCGCAGCGGCCCCTCTTTTTTTCCTGCTCTAAAAAGCTAGACAGTCGTCTTGATTTTCAATTCATCTAACTGCGCTTGCGCCAGTGGAGATGGTGAATCAATCATCACATCGCGCCCCGCATTGTTCTTAGGGAAAGCAATGTAATCACGGATCGAATCAGTTCCTCCGAAAAGCGAGCAAAGGCGGTCAAATCCAAAGGCCAAACCACCGTGCGGCGGCGCCCCATATTCAAAGGCATCTAATAGGAAGCCGAATTGTGATTGCGCCTCCTCTGGAGTAAATCCAAGGACTTCGAACATTTTTGATTGAAGGTCTTTTTGGAAAATACGAATCGAACCTCCTCCTACTTCCACACCATTCACAACTAAATCGTAAGCATTCGCACGCACTTTACCGAATTCCCCAGCAAGCATCAACGGTATATCCTCCGGCTTCGGGCTTGTAAATGGATGGTGCATCGCAAACCAGCGATCTTCTTCCTCTCCGTACTCTAATAATGGGAAATCCACTACCCAGTGTACTTTATAATTATTCGGATCACGTAATCCCATACGTGTTCCCATCTCTAAACGTAATTCATTCAATTGCTTGCGCACTTTGTCTCCGTCACCAGAAAGCACAAGAATCAAGTCGCCTGGCTCTGCATTAAATGCGGCAGCCCATTTCGCTAAATCTTCTTCTGAGTAAAATTTATCCACCGATGATTTCACCACGCCATCCGCTTGAACGCGGGCATAAATCAATCCTTTCGCACCGATTTGTGGGCGGCGAACGAAGTCTGTTAATTCATCGATTTGCTTACGCGTGTATTCTGCAGCACCTTTCACGCAAATACCTACTACCGTGTCTGCTGCATCGAAAACTTGGAAATCTTTACCAGAGGTTAAATCTACGCCTTCGCCTTTCAATTCGACGAATTTCATTTCAAAACGAATGTCCGGCTTGTCCGAACCATAGTTTTTCATCGCATCCGCGTAGGTCATGCGAGGCACTTCGCCGATGTCAAGGCCTTTTACGTTTTGGAACAAATGACGAATTAATCCCTCAAACATATTCAGGATATCTTCTTGCTCCACGAAGGACATTTCGCAGTCGATTTGCGTAAATTCTGGCTGGCGATCTGCGCGTAAATCTTCGTCACGGAAACACTTCACAATTTGGTAGTAACGGTCAAAACCGGATACCATTAATAATTGCTTGAAGGTCTGTGGAGACTGCGGCAAGGCGTAAAATTCGCCTGGATTCATCCGAGATGGCACGACGAAATCGCGCGCTCCTTCTGGCGTTGATTTGATTAATACAGGCGTTTCCACCTCGATAAAATCTTGTTTATCTAAGTAGTTACGCACTTCACGACCTACGTGATGACGCAACTGCAAACTCTCGCGAATCGGGTTACGACGCAAGTCTAAATAGCGGTATTTCATGCGGATATCATCGCCGCCATCTGTCTCGTCTTCGATTAAGAAAGGAGGCAATTTAGCGGGATTCAATACGCGTAACTCACTCACTTTGATTTCAATATCGCCGGTGGGCATCTTGTCATTTTTAGACAAACGCTCTACCACTGTACCTTTCGCTTCTACGACGAATTCACGACCTAATCCTCTGGCTAATGCCAAAGCCTCAGCAGACGATTTCCCCTCCTCTAACATCAATTGTGTGACACCGTAACGATCTCGAAGATCCACCCAAATCATCCCCCCTTTATCTCGTGAACGCTGAACCCAGCCACAAAGAGTTACCTCTGTGCCCGCATGCTCGATGCGCAATTCGCCATTTGTATGTGTACGTAGCATAATAAATATTAAAATTCGGGCAAAATTACGGAAAAGGTCAGGGAGTGAAAAACATTTACCCTTTTATTCTTTTTTACTTAATTTTGAAAATGAGCAAAATCGGAATTGTAGGTTCAGGAATGGGTGGTTTAGGTCTGGCGATTCGCAGCGCGGTGGCAGGACATGAAGTGACTGTCTTTGAGGCAAATCCCTACGTGGGTGGCAAGCTTGCTCAGATTGAAAAGGACGGATTCCGTTTTGATGCCGGCCCTTCACTCTTCACAATGCCGCATTTAGTGGATGAATTGTTCACGCTAGCGGGCAAGAATCCCCGTGACTATTTCTCTTATGAACGATTGCCGGAGATTTGCCGCTACTTTTGGGAGGATGGCACGCGATTGCAGACGAATGCGGAACCAGCTGAAACGGCCGCAGCGATCGCCGCTGAATTAGGCGAATCCGCGGAAAACGTGTCCGCCTTTTTACGCAGAATCGGGGAGAATTACCACATCATCAGCGAGCTATTTTTAGACAACTCGTTGCACTCCTTGTCCACCTGGACGGGGCCAAAAGCCCTGAAAGGCTATGCGAATCTGCACCGATTGGGCTTATTCATCACGATGCACCGCTCGCACGAGAAACGATTTAAAAATCCGAAAACGGTGCAATTATTCGACCGCTACGCCACCTACAACGGCTCGGATCCTTACCAAACGCCCGCGACTTTATCGATCATTCCTCATTTAGAATACAACATTGGGGCCTTTTTCCCAAAAGGCGGCATCATCAGCATTCCGCGTGCCCTGCACAAACTAGCGACGGAATTAGGTGTGAAATTTCAGTTAGGAGAAAAGGTATCTCAAATCACCACATCAAATAATACCGCCACAGGTCTTGTAACCGATATAGGCTCATATGCCTTCGATTACATCGCGAGCAACGCGGACATTCGACCGAGTTATGAGAAATTACTACCCCAAGAACCGGCACCGAAGAAACTATTAAACCAGCCCAAATCAAGCTCTGGCATCATCTTTTATTGGGGAATGGACCGCAGCTTCGACGAATTAGGGGTACACAATATCTTCTTTTCGGACGATTACCAAGGCGAATTCAAAGCGATCTTCGAAGACAAAACCATCAACGATGACCCTACCATATACCTGCACATCTCTTCGAAAGTAGAAAAAGCGGATGCCCCTGAAGGCGGCGAAAACTGGTTCATTTTAATGAACGTTCCTGCGAATGAGGGACAAGATTGGGATGCATTAGTCGCGAAAATGCGCAAAAATGTGATTGCAAAATTATCGCGCAACTTAGGCCTAGACATCGCGAAACACATTGTTGCAGAGGATTATTTAGACCCAAGACGCATTGAAGAAAGAACCTCTTCCTCTGGTGGAGCTTTGTACGGAAACGCATCTAATAATCGTTTTGCAGCCTTTTTACGCCACCCGAATTACCGCAAGGCCATTAAAAACCTGTATTGGGTAGGTGGCAGTGTGCACCCGGGCGGAGGTATTCCACTTTGTTTATCTTCAGCAAAAATTGCGGCGAAGCTTTTTGAAGAAAATGCGTAATTTCGCCTATTCATTGATATAAAATTATGATTCAAAGACCACAAACCCTTTTCTTAGCCCTAGCGATCATTGGCAATGCCATCGCGACATCGGGCATTTCTATTTGGCAAAAAATAGGTACTTCAGGCCAAAAAGTGGAGCTATTTTCGAACCAATGGCAATTATTCCAAAACGGTAAAGAAGTAGCCGCGAACAGCAACATCGCGATTGCACTTTTAGTGACTTTATCGACGATCATCACGCTAATCACGATTTTCTCATTCAAAAACCGCATGCGCCAAATGATGTTAGGCCTAGTCAATTCCCTGGTTTTAGCGGGAGCGATGGGCTATGCTTTTTGGGTGATTTTCAAGGAGGCTATGCCTTCGTTTGAACCAGAAATTCAAGGTAAATATGGCTATGGATTCTACGCGCTAGTGGTTTCTCTTTTAGCGAATATGATTGCGAACCGCCTCATCCGCAAGGACGAGATGCTAGTGCAATCTTCGAACCGTATGCGTTAAGATTTAAACGATACCCTCTTTCAAAAGGTCGTGGAGATGCACAAATCCCACGGCCTTTTTATTTGCCGTCACCACCAGTTGTGTGATATTTTTGCTTTGCATGATGGCCAAAGCCTCGGTGGCAAATGCCTCCGCATCAATTGTCTTAGGGGCCTTATTCATCATATCCGCTAACACGATAGTAGCCCAATCTTTTGAATTCTCTAACGTTCGGCGAACGTCTCCGTCCGTAATGATTCCCACTAAATCCCCTTTAGAATCCAACACCGCCGTTGCGCCTAAACGCTTCGATGAGATCTCATGAATGGCCTCTTGAATGGTGGCCGTTTCTAAAATAGCTGGAAAATCGTGAGAAGGGTAAATATCGCCTACTTTTAAATACAGGCGTTTGCCTAGAGCGCCGCCTGGATGGTATTTGGCAAAATCCTGCGCCGTAAATCCTTTACATTCTAACAAACAAACCGCTAAGGCATCGCCTAATGCAAGCGCCACCGTCGTTGAGGTCGTAGGTGCGAGGTTCATCAAATCAGCCTCCTGCTCCGCCAAAGCATGTAATATATAATCCGATTGCTGGCCCAAATAAGAGTTCTTGTTCGATACCATACCAATTAACTTTATTTTCAAGCGCTTAATCAGAGGTACTAACACCTTGATTTCCGGCGTATCTCCTGACTTAGAAATACAAATCACCGCATCCCCCTCCTGAATCATTCCCAAATCCCCATGAATCGCATCCGCCGCGTGCATAAACAAGGCTGGCGTCCCCGTGGAATTCATGGTAGCCACAATTTTCTGGCCAATAATGGCCGATTTACCGATTCCAGTAAACACTATACGTCCAGGAATACTCAACAAATGTTCCACACAGGCCTCAAAATCCGAATTAATTCCGGCGCTCACTTGCAGAATGGCCTCTGCTTCCTGTGTTAAAACTTTTTTTGCTGTGGATTGGATATTTTTGCTTAATTTCAATGTTAGAAGAATTTGTAGGGCAAAGATAAGTAGAAGCCCTCAGACTTTAACAATCGCCGAAACAACACATTAATCAATA